>Ga0316231_1000051_pt1 | contig 189525 bp, 173 predicted proteins | sample TBH18027metaG_FD_206002 | JGI IMG/M metagenome (GOLD analysis project Ga0316231, IMG submission 206002) | Freshwater microbial communities from Trout Bog Lake, Wisconsin, USA - TBH18027 | ecosystem: Environmental > Aquatic > Freshwater > Lake > Hypolimnion/Profundal zone | place: USA... | reverse complement strand
CTCTTCGATCACTCGATCCTCTGGTGGTTTTCCGGGGCCGCAGGCGCCCTTATCGGCGCCGTGTGGAACTACGCGGTCTCCACCCAGATCGTCTGGACATGGCTCCCCTCCATGCTCAAGAAAAAGAAGCCCTGATGTCGCCGGAAAACCTTGGGGCCTCAGGCGATAATATCCCACGCAATTTATGACATCCTTGAAGCCGCTCCTTTCCTCCGCCGACCGGTGGCCGCTCCTCGCCAAACCCGCCAAATGGCTGCGCCGCCAGATTTTTGCGGTTTCGGAACAGCAGGTTTACGACGCCATTTACTCGGAAGAATTCGCCCGGCTCCAGGAGGAGTTCGGCCAGGGCGACCAAGAAGTTGGAAAAAAGCGCCTGCGCGACCCGAGGAAATACGTCATCGAACTCCGGCGTCTCCTCCAACAAAACCTCCGTCTCGTTGACCACCTCGGCCTTTACGGGCGGCCCCCCATGGACATCCTCGACCTCGGTTGCGGCCCGGGCTATTTCATGAAAATCTGCCAGATGCTCGGCCATCGGGCGTCCGGCCTGGACATCGACGAGAGCAGGATTTTCCGGGAGCTGATCCGCGTGCAGAACTTGCGCCGGTTCATCATCCGCATCGAGGCGTTCACGCCCCTGCCGGAAATGGAGACGGCGCCCTACGACCTCATCACCGCTTTCGCCATTTGCTTCAACAACCACGACACCCCCCGGCTCTGGACACCCAAAGAGTGGGCGTTTTTCCTCGATGACATCGGGCGGTTTCTCAAGCCCGGCGGGAGGCTGCATCTCGTGATAAACGCCGAGCATGGAGTCCCGCCCGGCCAGGAGTTTTACACGCCGGAATTGCGCGGCTTCTTCCTCTCGCGCGGCGCAAAAATCGACGGGGCGAGGGTCGCCCTCGTGAAAAAATAGCGCCTGGCTCAGGCGATCGCGAGTTCGATCTCCCGCTGGCCCAGCGCGATTTCGAAGAGGACGGGGACATCCGTGAACTCCTCGAGCATCTGGCGGTTTCCAAGGCCGGACCCGGCGGATTCGCGCGAGAGCGAATTGAGGATGATCCCGCGGCATTCCAGCCCGCGGGCCCGGATGCTCTCGATCGTGAGCAGCGCGTGGTTGACGCAGCCGAGCCGGTTCGCGACGACGACGATCACCGGCAGGCCGATCGCAGCGGCCAGGTCGGCAACCAGCGTCCCGTCCGCGATCGGGACCAGCCATCCGCCGGCCCCCTCGACCAGAACGGATTTCCTTCCCGCCGAGACCGAGCGGAACCAGGCTTCAAGGGCCGGAATCGAAATTGTGCGTCCCTCGTGACGAGCCGCCAAGTGCGGGGCCACGGGTGCCCGCAGCCAGAGCGGGTTGACCTCGTCGAGCCCCAGCTCGCCATCGCAGGCCGCTCGCAGGACCTCCGCGTCGCCGCGGTCGCCGGAACAGATCGGCTTGAGCGCGATCGTGTCCAGCCCGGCCCGCCGGAGCGCCCGGGCGAGCAGCGCCGTCACGAACGTTTTCCCGACCCCGGTGTCGGTGCCGGTAAGGAACGCCCTCATTTCTTCGGGGTCGTGGATTCCAAAAAGACCCCTTCGAGGTCGCGCTGCGGGCGGCGCGACGTAACGAACCGCGCCCCGGATCCGCGCACCACTTCCTCGATCTTTTCGCGCAGACCCTCGGGCGCGTCTTCCACGACAAATTCCGTCTGCCGCTCGATAGCGGTGAGCTCATCGAGGCTGCCCTCGCGCACCATTTCTCCGCGGGCCATGATTCCCACGCGGTCGCAAACCTCCTGGACCTGGCCGAGCAGGTGCGAGGTCAGAAGCACCGTCTTCCCGCGCTTTTTCAAATCTAAAATCAGATCGCGGATCTGGCGCGAGCCGACGGGGTCGACCCCGGCGGTCGGCTCGTCGAGGACGACGAGCTTCGGGTTCTGGACCAGCGCCTGCGCCAGGCCGATCCTCTGGAGCATGCCTTTCGAAAACCCTCCCACCCGCCGGTGGCGCGCGTCTTCGAGGCCGACCAGCGAGATCAGGTCGGAGATCCGGGAACCCAGCTCCCGCGCGGGAATCCCGCAGATTTTGCCGTAGAACCGCAGGGTCTCCTCCGCCGTCAGGAACTTGTAAAAGTAAGGGTTCTCGGGAAGGAACCCAACCTCCGCGCGGCTCTGGTAGTCCCGGCTGTCCTTCCCGAAAATCGCGGCCTCGCCCTTCGTCGGCGTCACCAGGCCGAGCAGCACTTTGAGCGTGGTGCTTTTGCCGGACCCGTTCGGCCCGAGCAGGCCATATACCTCGCCCTCCTTGACGGTGAGGCTCAGGTTCTTGACGGCGACGACGCGCTGCCGCCGCATCGGGACCGGGTAAATTTTCGTGAGGTTTTCGACGGTGACTGCATTCATGGGATGATGAGAAATCCGCGCAGGCCCTCCACGCGCGGGATGGTTTCGAGGCGCTCGTTTTCGATGTGGCCCGCGAGCACGCTCCGCCGGATCGCGTCGAGGAACGCGTCGGCTTCGTCGCCTTGGGCCACGACTTCCACGCGGCCGTCGGGAAGGTTCTTCACCGTTCCCGCCACATCGAATTCGCGCGAGAGGTTTTTCACCGTCCAACGGAACCCCACCCCCTGCACGCTGCCTTCGTAGTGAACCTGGACGGATTTCATGGCAGACAGAGCATGCACCGGTCGCCGGCATTTTTCAAGCGACTCCGCTTCTCAGCGCGTTCACCCGCCCGACCTTTTTCCCGTGGGACAAAGAGATCGGATCGGGCAGCTCCCGCAATCCGGTGCGCCGGCTTTGCAGAACTCGCGGCCGAGCGAGACGAAGTTGACGTGAAGGGAAAACCGCAATGCCGGAGGGATTTTCCGCTGGAGCCGGTCCATGTCGCGCGGCGCGCAGTGGCCGTCCTTCTGCGTGGGCCGGACCCACCCGATCCGCCGCGCGATCCGCCAGCAGTGGGTGTCCACCGGGAAAACCTCACGGCCGAGGGAATACATCATCACGCACCGCGCGACCTTTTTCCCGACGCCGGGCAACGAAGTCAGGAACGCCTCGCACGCCGCATCGTCCAGGCCTTGCAGGGGCGCGAGCGTGAGCCGGCCGAACCGCGCGATGATCGCGTCGCAGGTGCTCCGGATAGCCCGCGATTTCTGCCGGTGGAGCCCGCCGGGGACGAGCGGCCGGGCGATGAATTCGGCCGGGGCCTCCGCCAAGCGCGAAAACGCGGGAAATTCCTCCCGCAGCGCCGCGTAGGTGCCCAAGTAGGACGACTCCTGGGTCTTCGTGCTGCAAAAAATGAAAAGCAGCTCGTCGAGCGGGTTCTTCCGGTTGAAGTGCGCATGGTCGCCATAGCGCCCCCGCAGAATCGCGGCCACGCGGTCAGGGGTGGGTGCCTTGGAAGAGGCTTTCATCACGGCAACTCAGGGCCCGGATTTCCGCCGGAGCTTTCGCAGGACGATCTGCCCGGCTTCTTTTGTTTCCTCGACGCGCAGCAGGAAACAACTGGCGATATAGACCAATGAGGCGGCTCCCATCGTGACAAAGAGCACGAGGGCTCTCTGCCAGAAGACCGGCTTCGGGAAAAGGGATGGCGCGAAGTGCATGCCTGCCCAGCACGTCAGGCCGAGCGGCACGGCCGCTAGTGCGCAGCGGCCGAGGGCGGCGAGAAACCGGCGGCTGTCGAGCGTGCCGGCCGGGCCGAGCATCAGGAAATAGAGCGCCGCAAAATTCAGGGTGGCGCAGATCGTGGTTGAGAGCGCGAGCCCGCGGTGTTCGAGGCCGAGACGGAAGACGAAGAAGTAATTCAGGGTGAGGTTCAGAGCGATCGAGGCGAAGCTGACGAGCATCGGGGTCCATTTCCGGTCGATCGCGTAAAACGCGGGCGAGAGGACTTTGATGCACGAATAGGCGACGAGCCCGAGCGCGTAGAACTGGAGCGCGAACCCGGTTTGCAGGGTGTCGTTGGAGCGGAATTCCCCGTGCTGGTAAATCAGGCCGATCACCGGATTGGCCAGAAACCAGAGCCCGACCGCCGCGGGAAGCGTGAGGAAGACCGCGAGCCGCATCGCCTTGCCGAGCGTCGGGCCGAACGTGCTGGTATCCGCGCCCGCCGCGATCCGCGAGACCACCGGCAGGGTGATCGTCGCCACGGCCACCCCGAAAACCCCGATCGGCAACTGCATCAGACGGAACGCGCTGTTGAGCCAGGTCACCGCCTCTTTTCCCACGTAGGACGCGAAGCTCGAATTGATGAGCACGTTGATCTGGACCGCGCTCGCCGCGATGACCGAGGGCACCATCAGCACGAGGATCCGCTTGATGCCGGGATCTCCCCAGCGGAAATCCGGGCGGAACCGGAACCCGACCCGCCGCAGGCTCGGGAGCTGGACTGCGAACTGCAGAAACCCGCCGACGAGGGTCCCGATCGAAAGACCGACCAGCGCCTTCTGCCCGAATCCGGGGTCGATCAGCCAGCCGAAAAGCGCCCCGCCCACAATCGAGCCGACGTTGAAAAAACTCGAGGCCATCGCGGGTGCGGCGAAGACGTTCCGCGAGTTCAGCATCCCCATCACCAGCGCGGCGAGCGAGACGAGCAGGATGAACGGATACATGATCTGCGTGAGCACGATCGTGAACGCCGCATCCTGCGGCGCAAAACCCGGAGCGAGCACGCTGATCAATTCCTTGGCAAAGACGATGCCGAGCAGGCTGACGAAACTCATGAACACAGCCGCGAGCGTCATCATTTTCGAGGCCAGCACCCACGCGGACGCCTCGCCTTCCTTTTTGATTTTCTGCGAGAAAACCGTGACGAACGCGGTCGAGAGCGCCCCCTCCGCAAACAGGTCGCGCAGGAGGTTCGGGGCGCGGAACGCGATCAGGAACAGCCCCATCGACGCCGTGCCGAAAAGCGAATTGAAGAGCACCTCGCGCACGAGGCCGAGCACGCGGCTGCACATCACGGCGACCGCGATGATCCCGCTGGCTCTGGTGTTGAGTTTTTCGCTCATCGTGCCGACGCCTTGCGCAGGCGCTCCATGATGGCCGCCCCGAGGCCGCTCTCCGGGACGGGCTCGGCGACGATCATGTCGAGCCCGGCTTCATCCAGCCGCCGCATTGCCCCGTAAAGGTTCGCGGCCGCTTCGCGGAGGTCTTGAGTTTTTGAAAGGTGCTCGACTCGGGCGAATCCATCTCCCGCGCATCGCCAGGCAAGGAGCCCGAGCAAGGGGGTCGTGGGGCGGCCGTCCCGGCTGCCTGCTTGTTGGAGGGATAGCAGGCGGGACGCCTGCTCCACGGGCTCCGCGAGCCTCATCGGCGTCGCCGGGGCGTAGTGGCTGAGCAGGCCGCCGGGCGCGGAGATCCCGGCCACGGACCCATGCACCGGACCGAACGGAGCCAGTTCCTCCGCAGTGACCGGGCCGCTGCGCAGAATGTGAAGCCCGTCGCCGTTGACGAGGACGATCGTGGACTCGATCCCGTGGGTGCAGGGGCCGCCGTCGAGGATGAGCGGGACTCTTCCGCCCAACTCGGCGAGAACATGCGCGGCGCACGTCGGGCTGATCCGCCCGAACCGGTTGGCGCTGGGCGCCGCGACCGGCTTCCCGAATGCCTCCAGCACCGCCTGAAACACCGGATGCGAACTCATGCGGACCGCCACGGTTTCCTGTCCGGCGGTCACCAGGTCGGGGACGATTTCCCGGCGCGGCAGCACGAGCGTCAGCGGGCCGGGCCAGAAATGCTCCGCGAGCCGTCGCGCGGCCTCCGGAGCGACCGCCAGCCGGTCGAGCCAGCCAACCGATGGAACGTGAACGATCAGCGGGTCGCTCAGCGGACGCTCCTTGGCCTCGAAAATCTTCGTGCAGGCGACGGGGTCGAGCGCGTCCGCCCCCAGCCCGTAAACCGTCTCGGTCGGCAGGGCGACCAGCCCGCCGTCCGCAAGAAGCCGTGCGGCGGCGGGAATTCCCTCCCCGGCGGCGGCGACGTGCGTCTCGACTTTCACGTTGGAAGGGTGGGTGTGTTCAATCTGAAAAAGCTGTTCGAGCCACGTATACCAAAGACGGGGATGCCGTGGAACACGAAATCGAGACCGCTCAAAAAGGCTCGCCTGCCAAGATGCTCGTGAGATGATGCCGCGGTGCTTCCCAACGTCGTTCTCATCGGATTCATGGGCTGCGGAAAATCCTCCGTCGGCCGCCGGCTCTCGTTCCTGACCGGACACCGGTTCGTGGACACCGACGAACTGGTTGCCCAGGCTGCGAACAAGAGCATCCCGGAGATCTTTGCGGCGGGTGGCGAGGAAAGTTTCCGGGACATCGAGGAGCGGGTTCTTGCCGACCTGGTCGGTGTGGCGGGCATCGTTCTGGCCACCGGAGGCGGTGCGGTCCTGCGCGAAACCAACCGGGCAGCCATGAAAAAGATCGGCACGGTCGCTTGGCTCGACGCCGACCCGGACGCGCTTTTTGAGCGCGCCTCCCGCAGCCAGCGACGCCCGCTCCTCCAAACCGACAATCCCAGAAAAACCTTCGACGAACTCCTCGCCTCCAGACGCGCGATTTACAAGGAGGCCGCAGATTTCCGTCTCGACTCGACCGGCCTCGCCCACGACGACGTCGCCCAAAGCATCCTGGAACAGACGATGCGCCTGCAGGCCCGGAGCGTTTGATCTCAGAGCCGCGGGATCGTGATCCCGCGCTGGCGCATGTATTTTCCGGCGCGGTCGGCGTAGCTGGTCTCGCAGATATCGTCCGCGAGGAAGAAGACGACCTGGGCGAGCCCCTCGTTGGCGTAGATGCGGGCCGGCAGCGGGGTCGTGTTCGAGATTTCCAGGGTGACGTGGCCTTCCCATTCCGGCTCGAACGGGGTCACGTTCACGATGATCCCGCAGCGGGCGTAGGTGGATTTTCCCACGCAGATCGTGAGGGCCTCGCGCGGGATCCGGAAATACTCGACGCTGCGGGCGAGGGCGAACGAATTTGGCGGGACGATGCAGACGTCGGTCTGCATGTCCACGAACGATTTCTCGTCGAACGCCTTCGGGTCCACCATCGTGTTGAAGACGTTGGTGAAGACCTTGAACTCGTCTGAAACCCGGAGGTCGTATCCGTAGCTCGAGAGCCCGTAGCTCACGACGCGTTTGCCGTCTTCGTTTTGCTTGACCTGGCCGTCCACAAACGGCTCGATCATGCCTTTCTCAACCGCCATGCGGCGGATCCATTTGTCGGAACAGACTGACATAAATCAGAGGCCGGGGATTTTGAGCCCGCCGGTGAGCTTGCCCATCTCGGCACCGGCGATCGCCTTGGCGTCTTCGAGCGCCTGCCGGACTCCGGTGAGAACGAGGTCCTCGAGAAATTCCACGTCCTGCGGGTCCACGACTTGCGGGTCGATTTTGATCGAGACAATGTCGCCCGCGCCGGTGGCTGTGACTTTGATTTTTCCGCCGCCGGCCGTGGCTTCGATCGTGCGGGCGGCGAGTTCGTTCTGGGCCTCGGCCATGCGTTCCTGCATGCGCTGGGCCTCCTTCATCATCTTGGCGATATTCATGCGGGGGCAGTGTGGAGTGTGCTTTTGAAAACTTCGAGGGCTTTCTTGATGAACGGGTCGTTTTTGAAGTCTTCGTTCGGGTCAGCGGGTGCCGCTGGTGCCGGGGGGGCGGAGGCTTCGGGCTCTTCGCGCACGGGAGTGGGCACGGGCTCCGGCTGGGGCTCCGGTTCCGGGGCGGCGTCCCATTCCAGAACCAGCCGGACCGTCTGCGACAACGCACGGGTAAGTTTGGATTCCAGATCCTTGATCCCTTTCTCCAACCAGATCTCCGCATTTTCCTTCGCGGATTCCGGGAACCGGACAAACATCCGCCCGCCTTCCAAGCGGTCGAACGTTCCCTCGCGGAGCCAGCCGTAGCGGATCAGGGATTCCTTCGCGAACGACTCGGCGGTCGTCTCCCATGCGGTGGCCGCCGAGATGACAGTCTCCTCGGAATCGGCAGGGGCTGGCGGGGCAGCGGTCAGGGGTGCGGGTTCGGCCACCGGCTTGCGGCTTGCCGGCGCGACCGGTGCCGGCCGGGGAGGCGGGGCTTCTCCGCCGCTCAGATTCGTGAGCGTCTGGATCACGTCCGCGAGGCTCGTCTCGTCAAGGAGGTGCAGGGCCTTGATCACCGCGACATCGAGCTGGAGCTTTTTGTCGGCCACCCACTTCATCCGGGTTTCGGCCTCCCCGAAATGATCGACCAGATCGAGGAGTTTTCCCTGCGGCACGGCGGAGGATTGGCCGGTCGCCACCGAGACCAGCAGGTCGCGGAGATGGGCGATCAAATCCGACGTGAGGCGGGAGAGATCTTTCCCGGCATCGGATTGTTCCGCGACGATTCCCAAGGCGCCGGCCGCGTTCCTCGCGAAGAGGTTTTCCGCGAGCCCGACGACCGTTTCCTTCGAGGTGAACCCGAAGACATCCATCACGTCCCGCGCGTGGATTTTTTCGCCGCAGAACGCGACCATCTGGTCGAGCATGCTCTCGGCATCGCGGAGCCCGCCCTCGGCCCCCCGGGCAATCGTCTCGGCGGCTGTCGGATCGAGGGCGATTTTTTCGCTCTTCGCGATAAACATCAGATGCTTCGCGATCAGATCCGCGGGGATCCGGCGGAGGTCGAACCTCTGGCACCGGCTGGTGATCGTGGCCGGCAGTTTCTGGGCCTCGGTGGTGGCGAAGATGAATTTCACGTGCGGGGGCGGTTCCTCGAGCGTCTTGAGCAGGGCGTTGAAGGCGCCGGTGCTCAGCATGTGGACCTCGTCGATCAAGTAGATCTTGTATGGTCCGCGGGCCGGCACGTAAGCGGCGTTGTCACGCAGGTCGCGGATGTTTTCGACGCCGTTGTTGCTCGCCCCGTCGATCTCGATCACGTCGAGGCTCCGCCCGTCGGTGATTTCCTTGCAGGCGTCACAAATCCCGCAGGGGGTCGTCGTGGGGCCGTTCACGCAGTTGAGCGCCTTCGCCAGGATGCGCGCCGTGGACGTCTTGCCGATCCCGCGCGGCCCGACAAACAGGTAAGCCTGCGCGAGCCGGTTTGCCGCAACTCCATTCTGCAGCGTGCGGGTGATGTGGTCCTGCCCGACCACTTCGTCGAACGTCTGGGGGCGGTATTTTCTGGCGAAGACTCGGTAACTCACGCCGGAACATTACCGGCCCCGCACACCCGCATCCAGCAGGATTTTTAATAGAAGCAAAACGGCGTGAAAACCCGACTCGACACAGGGTCACGCCTCGCGCGAGAAAAGAGTCAGCAGGATCACATCAAAGGCTCCCCCTCCGGCACCTCGATGGCCCTGCAGATTTCCCGCCAGCCGGGGAAGTTCCATGTGTTCGGAAATCCGGTGCACTGGCGCGGCTTCACCTGCTGGATCCGGCAGTCGAGCCCGTCGAGAAAGACGCAGGCTCCGTCCGGCTGGTCGATGAGGGCGAGACCGTCGCGCGATGGGCGCAGGCGGGTGAATTTATCCACAAATTCCCGTTCGTCCATGCCGAGATGGGCGGAAATCGCCGCGATCTCATCGCTGCTCACCTTGACAAAGCCCGGCCACCGGCAGCAATTCGTGCAGCGCTGGCAGAGGAAGTGGCTCATGGGCCGACAATCAACACCGCCCCGAAGGCCATGACAAGAGCGCGAGCAGGCAATCATTCCAAGCATGTGGCATCGGGGGAAAACTGAATCGCCCGGAAACTTTATTCTTTGACGCACTGGTTTCCATGAGAGAGAAAACCCCCGCGATGATGCGACATACGATATGACCAAGGCGTGCTTTTTTCTCATGGCGGCCGCATGCCTTGCAGCAGGAGCATCGGCGTCCGGCCAGACCCTCTCCGCGCCAGCAGCGGGACAGTTTTATCACGGATCATATCCCGGCGGGGTTTCCGGCGAGGAGGACGACATCACGGTACGCGATGTTCAAAGCTACGAGGGCATTGTCGGGCGAAAGGCGGAATGGGTTTACTTTTCCAACAACTGGTATGCCGACCGAAAGTTTCCCCTCAAAACCGCGAAGTGGATCCGGGCGCACGGGGCGGTCCCGTATATCCGCCTGATGCTCCGCAGCAGGAACCATGCGATCGGAAAACCGGAGAAATTCTTCACGCTCCAGTCGATCATCGACGGCAAATTCGACGGCGACCTGAAAGCCTGGGGCCGCGCGGCGGCGGCGTTTGGCTCGCCGCTGATCGCCGAGTATGGCACCGAGGTCAACGCCGACTGGTTCGGTTGGAACGGCAGATTTCACGGCGGGGGCAGGAAAGACGGGTTCGGCGATCCCGAGAAAGCCGACGGCCCGGAGCGGTTTGTCGCGGCCTACCGCCACATCGCGGACACCATCCGCTCCGCGGGCGCCAACAACATCACATGGGTGTTCCACCTGGATGTCGCACAATCCCCCGAGGCGGACTGGAACCGTTTTGAGAATTACTACCCCGGCTCCGACTACGTGCAGTGGATCGGAGTGAGCTGCTACGGCCCGCAGAAGCCGACCGACGACGAGGACGAGGGCGCGAGCTTCCGGGAAAAATTCGATCCCGTGTATCCCCGCATCGTGAAACTCGCGCCGGACAAGCCGGTCATGATCGCCGAGTTCGGCTGCACGACCGGCAACCCGCACGCCCGGGCCGAAGACTGGGCCGGGGCGGCTTTGAGGGATATTTTTTCCGGCCGCTGGCCCAATGTGCGCGGCTTCTCGTGGTGGAATGAACGGTGGGAAAACGACGACACCCCGGCGCACAACACGACCATGCGGGTGCAGGATAATCCCGCGCTGGGAAGGGTTTTCAAGGATATCCTGAAGCAGCACGCTCCGGATCTCGCGGCCATCGGTGACAAGCCGGCGGGCCCGCCGCCACATGCCCCGCAGCCAGGCCAGCCGGAGGGCCTGCGCTGACGCCGCCATGCTGGACTCTCCCTGGCGATGGGCCTGCGCCTGTGCTGCGGCCATGTGCATCGGCCTGAGCAAAGCCGGCTTCGGCGGGATCGGCATGGTGGGGGTTTTGCTGATGGCCCAGGTGATGCCGGCCCGCGAGTCCACGGGGGCCGTCCTCCCGCTTTTGATCGTTGCCGACATCTTCGCGGTCTGCACGTTCCGGCGCTTCACGGTCTGGAGGCACCTGGTCAAAATGCTGCCACCGGCGGTTCTGGGGGTTGTGAGCGGATGGCTTCTGATGCCGCACATTTCCGCCGCGGTGTTCGGCCCGCTGATCGGCTGGATGGTCATCGGGCTGGTTGTTCTGACGGTCGCGCAAAAGCTGTCCGGGAAGCTTTCGGCGGCAGCCGTGGAACACCCGTCGATCGCATGGCCTCTGGGATGGACCGCCGGTGTGACCACGATGCTCGCGAACGCGGCCGGGGCGGTGATGACGGTTTACCTGCTGGCCTGCCGCCTGCCGAAATACGAGTTTGTCGGGACGGCGGCGTGGTTTTTTTTCATCGTGAACGTGATCAAGGTCCCCTTCAGCGCCTCGCTGGGGCTGATCAACGCCTCCTCGCTGTGGTTGAATCTCCTGCTCGTCCCCGGCACTGTCGCGGGGGTGGTCGCCGGCCGGTTTCTCCTCGGAAAGATCAACCAGCAGGTCTTCGAGTGGCTGATGATCGTGTTTTCGCTGGCTGGCGGGCTCCGGCTGATTTTGGCCGGTTGAGGGGGGGGCCGCCGCTTTTTGCTGGCACGCGGCCCCGGTCCGCGCCAAAATCCTTTTCATGCAAATCCACCTGAGTCCCCGCAACATCGCCCTGACTGGAGCGATTCACGCGTTCATCGCCGAAAAGATCGCCCATCTGGAGGAACACGGCGAACAGATCCTGGCCGCCCATGTCGTCCTCTTCCACGACCAGAACAAAAAGAAACCGTTCGTCGTGAAAGTCCACCTCGCGATCCCGGGCCCCGACATTTATTGCGAGGACGCCGAGGCCGATCTCTACGCCGCGATCGACGCAGTCGTCCACAAACTTTCCGGGCAGCTCAGCAAGCGGAAAACCCGCCGGAAAGACCACAAGAAACACCTGACCCAGCTCGAGCGCGAAGCCGCCAAGCGGGGATTCAAGCGGCGCTGAATCCCGGTGGAAGACTACAAGGTCAAACTCGACGTCTTCGAAGGGCCGCTCGACCTGCTGCTCTATCTCATCAAGCGCGATGAGGTGGACATCTACGACATTTCGATCGAGCGCATCACGAAGCAATACCTCAGCTACATGGAGGCGTTCCATGTGCTCAACATCGAGCTCGCCGGCGAGTTCATCGTGATGGCCGCCAACCTGCTCTACATCAAGAGCCGGACGCTTCTTCCCGCCGACCAGCAGATGGCCGAGGAGGACGCCTCGGAGGACGACCCGCGCTGGGAACTCATCCGCCAGCTCATCGAATACAAAAAATTCAAGGAGGCCGCGGCCAAGCTCCGCGACAAGGAGGCCCTCCAAGAAAACCTCTTCCCGCGGATCCCGGTCGTGCCGGACCTCGCCCCCGCCGAAAACCTGCTCGTCGAGGAAGTCGGGATCTTCGACCTCATCCACGCGTTCCAGAAAATCCTCAAGCGCCTCGAAAAGCAGCCGGAAAACCTGCGCGAGATCTTCGAGGAAAATTTCACGGTCTCCGAAAAGATCGACTACCTCCTGAAGGTCATGGCGGGCGGGGTCGCGATGCGGTTCGAGGAGCTCTTCGCCGATGTGGCCAGCCGTGCCGAAATCGTTGTCACGTTCCTCGCCATGCTCGAGCTGATCCGGATGAAGCAGCTCTGCGTCCGGCAGGAATCCCATTTCGGCGAGATCTGGATCGACCGCGCCGAGCACTCCACCCCGTTGTTTTCAAGAGCATGAGCGAAGAGACCCCTTCCCCGCTTCCCCGGATTGTCGAAGCCGTTCTTTTCGCCTCCCAAAAACCCGTCTCCTTCAAGGAACTGGCCGCCGTTTTCAAAGGGGCCGCCGACAGCGCCAAAGAAAACCCGCTCGTCGCCTGCTTCGCCAAAGTGAAGCGGGAGGACATCGACGAGGCGGTCCGCCAGCTCGAAGCCGAATACCTGGAGACCGGGCGGGCGTTCGAGGTCCGCGAGAGCGCGGCCGGATGGCAGCTCGTGACGCGCGCGGATTTCGCGCCATGGCTCCGCCAGCTTTTCCCGGAGAACCGCTCCGCGCGGCTCAGCGCCCCGGCCTTGGAGACGCTTGCCATCGTCGCCTACCGCCAGCCGATCACCCGCGCCGATCTGGAGGCGGTGAGAGGAGTCGCTGTGGACGGCGTGATGCAGACCCTGCTCGACCGCGGGCTGGTGCGGATCGCGGGGCGCGCCGAGGTGCCCGGACGCCCGCTGCTTTACGAGACCACCCAGTATTTCATGGAGCACTTCGGCCTCAAGGACCTCGATGAGTTGCCGAACGCCGGGGAGCTCCGCCGGATCCCCCTTCCGACCGCCACCCCACTCCCCGAGGAAAAGCCGCCCGAACTTCCCTTGGACGATAAGCCTGCGACAGAGGCCCCTATGTCCCATGAGTCTCATAATTCCCATGAGGAAACCTCCGCCGAACCCGGAAACGAGGAGCCAACATGAGCGACCTCACCGAGCTGCGGCAAAGGATCGACGCCCTGGACGGGGAGCTGCTGAGGCTCCTCAACGAGCGGACGCTCATCGCCCAGGAAATCGGGGTGATCAAAAGCCGGGAGAGCCTTCCGATCTATTCCCCGGACCGCGAGATGAAGCTGCTGCGGAGCCTGATCGAGCGCAGCGAGGGGCCGCTGCGGCCGGAGGCGATCCGTGCGATCTACCGCGAGATCATGTCCGCCGCGCTCGCCGTCGAAAAGGACGTCGCGATCGCCTGTGTCGGGCCGGTCGGCAGTTCGTCCTACCAGGCCGCTCTGGGAAAATTCGGCTCGAGCGTCCGCTACACTTTCTCCGCGGAGATCTCGGGAGTTTTTGAGGAAGTGGCCGGGGAACGCGCGGATTGCGGGGTCGTGCCTCTCGAAGACCCCGCTCATGGGCTCGTCAACCAGACGCTCGACGCGCTGGCGGAAAACGAGTTGTCGGTCTGTGCCGAGGTCGTCCTGGATTCCGTTTCCGAGGACGCCCGCTCGGCGGCACGGTATCTGGTCCTGGGCCGGCAGCCGAATGCCGCGTCGGGAAACGACCAGACGATGCTCATGCTCCGCATCGAGGACAAGCCGGGGAAGCTCGTCTCCGCGCTCGAGCCGTTCAAGGAGCTCGGCATCAACCTCAACCACTTTGCCAGCCGCCCGGCCATGAAGGGCAGCAACGACATCTTCTTCTTCGTCGAGGCCGACGGCCACACGAAGGAGCTCCAGCATTCCGACCTCTTCCGCGAACTCTCGAAAAACTGCCGCGCCGTCAAAGTCCTCGGCAGCTACCCGAAAAAGGAAGCGCGGGGGGCCGGGGAATAAAGTTTTTCTCCCCTCGCGATGAAGACGGTTCTTGATACGATTCTGGAAGACGTGCGCGAGGCGGTGTCGGCCGACAAGCTCAAGCGCCCGCCGGCCGATGTGCGCCGGATGGTTGACGATGCTCCGCCGGCGCGGGATTTTTACGGGGCTCTGGCCGCGTCGTTCGGGCTGGTCGCGGAGATCAAGGAACGCTCGCCGAGCGTCGGCCCGATGCGGGCGGTAAACCTCCGCGAGGCGCCGTCAGCGTATGCGGAATCTCCGGTCGTGCGAGCGGTATCCGTCCTCACCAACGAACGCCATTTCGGGATGAGTATCGGGCGGCTCGCAGCGATCCGAAAGCAAGTGCCCCAGCCGGTGCTGAGAAAAGATTTCATCGTCGAGGAATACCAGGTCCGCGAGGCGCGGGCGTTCGGCGCGGACGCGGTCCTGCTCATGGCGAACGTCCTCGACGACGCGCGGCTGTCCGGCTTTCTCGATCTGGCGCGCGAGCTCGGGATGGAGGCGCTCATCGAGGTCCACACCTCCGAAGAAATCGCGACACTGCCCGCCGGGGCCCGCATCGTCGGAATCAACAGCCGGAAATTCCAGTCCGCCTCGGGATTTGTCGGGGCTGGCGGTGCCTCGGAAAAGGATTTCAGCTTGGATCTGGAGGTCTTCGCGCTTGTTGACGAGCTCCCCGCCGCCGCCTTGAAAGTCGCGGAGAGCGGGATCAGCCCCTCGACGCTCGACGGGGTGCGGGAAAAATTCCAGGCCGCTCTCGTGGGGACGTCCCTCCTCCGCGACCCGCGCGGGATCCGTGCCTGCCTGCGCGAGTTTGAGGAAGCTGCGGGGAACTGAACAGGCAGGACTGCACAGATGGTTATTCGACCTTGAAGACGCGGTGGAGGCGCAGGAGTTCGAGGACGGCCTGGACCGGGGGCTGGACGTTGCGGAGGGTCACTTCCGCGCCGGCCACGGGGAGCTTGCGGTAAATGCCCAAGAGGAAGCCGACGCCCGAGCTGTCGATAAAATAGACGCTTCCGAGATCGACCTCCGCGCGCCGGACATCGGGGTCGAACCGGTTTTTGAGGTGGTCTTTGATGGAAGCGGAGGAACTGGCATCAAGGCGGGAGAGGTTCACCGTGATGTGAAGAGCTTCGCCAGTGACACTTGTCTGGAAGTCATCGGACATAGCGCGGGCCATCTTGTCAGCCGGCGGGATTATGGCAAGGCGAAACCCGCGACAGAATGCTACCACAGCCAGAGAAATCAGGGTGACGGCACGATTCCTCCCAAGGCCTGAATTCATGAATGGAATTTTAATTCTGTCGGGTGTGGAGACAAGGCCCGATTTCGACAGAACCGGCATCGGTTCTTTTCCTCTTCATAAATCTCCGGATAGAAGGTATGGGTCAACCAGAGCTGTCCGGTCCCCTGAATGAAGCGGCGGGCCGGATGGATTCCACCCATGCGCAAAGACCCGACACCGTCGAAACCCGCTCCCCACACGCCGGATTGCACGATCGACTACTGGATCCGCAGTTCGACGACCGGGGGCCGCCTGGGCCTCAAACTCCGGCTGCAAGCGAAGCTCTGGCTTTGGAAGCTGGTGCTGTTCCTCGCCCACGGGCTCAAGCGGGTTCTGGATATCGCCGGGTCGTCTGCGGTGCTGCTCGCGGCCTCCCCGGTATTCGCCGTCACGGCCCTGCTGATCAAGAAGGAAGACGGAGGGCCGATCTTTTTCAAGCAGATGCGCGTGGGATACCACGGAAAGCTTTTCCCGATGTGGAAATTCCGCTCGATGGTCGCCAATGCCGACGCCATCAAGGACCGGCTCAAGGAGCAGAACGAAATGAAGGGCGGCGTCCTCTTCAAAATGAAGGACGACCCGCGGATCACGAAGGTGGGGAAATGGATCCGCAAGTATTCGGTCGACGAGCTGCCGCAGCTCTGGAACGTGCTGGTCGGCGACATGTCGCTGGTCGGGCCGCGCCCGTCGCTGCCCCGCGAGGTGGCCGAGTATTCGGCAGAGGACCGGCAACGGCTGCTCGCGAAGCCCGGGATCACGTGCCTCTGGCAAGTCAGCGGCCGCAGCGAAATCGATTTTGCGGGGCAGGTCCGGCTCGACCTCGACTACATCCGGTCGTGCAGCGCCTGGACGGATCTGAAGCTGCTCTTTCTCACCATTCCGGCCGTGCTGCTGGGCAAAGGGGCGTATTAGCATGAAGTGGCATTTCGTCGCTCCCGACTGGGCATCGCTGGACACGATCTGGCGGTCGCCGCAGCCGTTTTTGCTGTGGCCGGTTTGCGACAAGCCGCTGCTTTCCTACTGGCTGGACGAGGCAGTCCGGGCGGGGATCGAATCGGTGAGCATCGAGGCGGTGGACCGCCCGCATCTGGTCCGCCAGTGGCTGGACCAGCGGGACCTGTGGTCGCGGTCGATCGAAGTGCATTCGAAACCAGGCGCGAACGGGGAATGGGATCGCATTTTGCTCCAAGGGCTTCCCGGCCCCGGAAATCCCCACGGCGTTCAGAGCGCGAAGGATTTGATGGAGCACTGGTATCAGCTCCAGGTCGAGGCGCTGGACCGCCGGGCAAGCGGGATGGTCCACCTGGATCACGAATACCGGCCGGGCATCTGGTTCGGCCCGGGAGCCAAAGCGTCCGCGGATGTTGTCTTCACCCCGCCCTGCTGGGTCGGCAGCCGCGCGAGGATCGGCCCGGGGTGCCGTGTCGGGCCGCACGCGTTCATCGGCTCCGGGGTTTTTCTCGACGCGGATGTCGAGGTGGCGGAGTCGGTGGTTTGTGCGGACACCTATGTCGGTTCCCACACAAGCCTAATGCGGACCGCCGTCCAAGGCGGGCTGCTCATGGATTTGGAGCGGGGCTTGGGCGTGGAGGTCGTGGACGAGTTCGTCCTCGCGCCGCTCGGCGAATCGGCTTCTTCTCCCCGATGGTTCGAGCGGCTGCTCGCCGGGTTGGCCAGAATTCCGGTGGAATGGATCGCGCGCCTGTGCAACCGGGGGACGGAGCCGCGCGAAACGACCGTCCGGCTGGGCCGTTCCCGGAACCTCAAACTGCGCTCCTATGCCAGGGGGCCATTGTGCCTCCGGCGTTCGGGCTGGCTCGGCCATGTCGCCGCAGGAAACATGCGGCTCGTCGGCGTGCTGCCCCGCACCGAGGACGATTGGAACAACCTTTCTCCCGACACCCGCTCGGCCTTGGAGCAAGCTCCGGCCGGAGTCTTCGCCCTTTCCGATTTGTATCATTGCCACTCGCCCAGCCAGCCGGACGAGTGGATGCACGCCGTCTTTCAAGCGGGTGCGGCGGACGGGATCGGCCAGCGCATGGCCTGGAAATCCCTGCCGCACATCGCCCTCACCACACCGGACGAATCATGAACTGCGAACTGAGCTGTCACCTGGAAGTCCAAGAACCCGGCCTTGCCGACATCACCAAGACGGTCGCGCACCTCGTGGGGTTCCTGCGCGACCACGGAATTTCGGACGATTCATTTCTCAGGGAATTCGAGCTGGCCGCAGCCGAGGCGGTCAACAACGCCACCGAGCACGGGTGCAGCTCATCGCAGAAAAAATTCTTCTGCGTGTGGCTGTCTCTGCGGCCGGATTCCGTGGAGTTGCGCGTGATGGACCCCTCGGGTTTCGAGGGCTGGAAGGAAGAGGCCAGCCTTCCGGACGACCCGTTTGCGGAAGGCGGGCGCGGCCATTTTCTCATGGCGCAGATGACGGATGAGATCCTTCACGAACGGGAGAACGGATGCCACGTCCTCGTCCTGCGCAAACGCTTCTCCCACCGCTGGCAATACGAGCCCGGCCAAGCCGAGACGACGATTTCCGAAATGACGGACGAGCTGGTTTCCAGCTACGAGATGATCAACACGCTGGTCGGGCTGGGCGAATGGCTCGCGACAGCCCCCGACATGTATGCTTTCATGGATGGGGCCTTGGAGAGGCTGTGCCGGGTCACCGGAGCGGAGACCGCCTACGTGCGCTTTGAGGATCAGGGAAAGCTGGCCCTGCTCAGACAGTGGGGAAAAATGCTCAGGACCCCGCCCGCCATCCTCGATGTCATGGAACCCGGCGTCGAGACCGGAGTCTTCCGCGCCGGCAGCGAAATCACTCTCCCCATGGATTTCCTGCTGCCGGACAACGATCCGATGAGCGGGATACTGGTCAGCGGATTTGTCTCGCCGGTGATGTTCAAGGACAAAAAGCGGGGGGTCCTGGTCATGGGCCGCACGATCCCCTCGCAGTTTTTTGACGCCGGGAAACTGAAAATCGCGCGGATGGTGGCGGACTATCTCGGGATCATCGTCACGCTGGGCGAGCTCCAGAAGCGGCGCGGGGCGGAGGAACGGGCGCTTCGCGACCTGGAAATCGCCGCGCAGATCCAGCTTTCGCTGATGCCGAACGAGTTCTCCTCGGCGAGGGGGCTCGACATTTACGGCACCTGCCGCCCGGCGCTCCAGGCCGGCGGCGACTACTTCGATGTGCTAGTCCTGCCCGATCAGTCGATCCTGTGCATCATGGCCGATGTGATGGGCAAGGGTCTCTCTGCCGCCCTGGTGGCCGCGATGCTGCGCACCAACCTGCATGCCATCGTGGCATCGAGCCAGACGGATCCCGGTGGAATCATCGCCCAGATCAACCGGCTGATGAGCCGGGACCTGATCAAACTGGAGATGTTTATCACGATGGTTTGCGTCTGGATTTCCCCGGACCGGGACAAGATCCTCCTCGCCAGCGCCGGCCATCTCGCGAGCATCCTCCAGAAAGCCGACGGGCAAATCCTCCAAATCGACGGGGCCGGGATCCCGGTGGGGATTTTTCATGACAGCGCCTATTTCTCCCATGCGACGCCTTTTGGCGCGAAGGACCGGATCCTGCTCTACACGGATGGAATCATTGAGGCGACCGCAGAGGACGACTCGATGTTTGAGATCGGGCGGCTGAAGTCCTCGCTGGAGACCTCGCTGGCGCTTTCCTCCAGGGAGACCGTCGACCATCTTCTCGATGACGTGGCCGCTTTCGCCGGCAGGGAGACTTCGTCCGATGATCGCACCCTCATTCTCATTTCCCGACTCCCATGAAAAAAAACGCGCTGCCAACCATCCTGATCGTCGATGATCAGGAACTGATGATCCGGGTCCTGCATGCCACGCTGCGGCCGCTCGGAATGCCACTGGCTTCGGCCAAGTCCGGAGCGGAGGCGGTCCGCTACGTCGAAAAAACCGGAGTGCCCCGCGGCATCATCATGGATTTCTCGATGCCCGGCCAAGACGGCGTGGAAACCCTCCGGCAGATCCGCAGCCTCGCCTCGGGAGCCGCAATTCCGGTCATCATGCTCACGGCGCGCGACCAAACCCTCATCCGCAAAGAGGCCGAGGGGTTGCATGTGCATGCCTTCATGACAAAGCCGTTCAGCCCGAACGCGCTGCTGCAAACAATCCGGGAGATTCTCTCGGCCGGGGAGAACCCGGCTCAGTCCTGACGGCCGCCCTCTCGCGGGCTTGATGCAGCCGGAACCCTACCCGGCAACGAACGGCTTCAAAACCTTTGCCAGACTTGCGACATCCTGCGCGGTGTGAGCGGCGGAAAGGGTGACTCTGAGACGCGCCGACCCCTTCGCAACCGTCGGGTAGCGGATGGCCGGAACAAGAAACCCCGACTCGAGCAGGTTTTCGCCGGCCGACATCGCTGCGGATTCCGCTCCGACAATGACGGGGACAATGGCGCTCGGAGGCTCCGGCATCTCAAGTGCGGCTCCAAGGTTCCGGATATTGTTCCAGAGGCTCTCGATCAACGAAGCTCCCTCCGCGCCGCCAAGAATCTCGACCGCTTTGGCCGCCGCCGCCGCGACGGGAGCCGGGGGGGCGGTGGAGTAGATGAAGCTGCGTGCGCGGTTGACTAGAAAATCGCGGAGAAGCCGACGGCCTGCGATATAGGCTCCGTGCGCCCCCAGCGCTTTGCCCAAGGTTCCCATCTGAACCTCGATGCGGCCTTCGACTCCGGATTGTTCCGCCAGCCCGCGGCCACCGGCACCGAGCACCCCCACCCCGTGCGCTTCATCCAGAAAAAGCCAGGCTCCATAACGGTCCTTCAAATCCACGATCTCCCGGAGAGGCGCGACATCGCCGTCCATGCTGTAAACCGATTCGGCCACGACGAGGACACGGCCGTGCCTGGTGCTCGCCCAGCGCAAATGGCTCTCCAGCTTGCCCGTATCATTGTGCGGGAAAACCCTCAACTGCGCGCCGCTCAGCCGCGCGGCGTCGATGAGACAGGCATGGCAAAGCTTGTCGAGAATGATGACATCCTCGCGAGAGCAAAGCGCGGGGATCGTCCCCATCGCTGCGGCGTAGCCGCTGGAGAAACACAAGGCGGACCCGGCGCGCTTGAATCCCGAGATCGCCTCCTCCAGGCGCTCGTGCGCCGCGAGCGTCCCGCAAACCAGGCGCGATGCGCCCGAGCCGAACCCGGCCCTCTCCCACTCGGCCATCGCGGCCTCCCTGAGAGCCGGATGATGCGCAAGTCCCAAGTAGTCGTTCGAGGAAAAATTGACGAGCGCCCGGCCGCCCGAAACCACATGGGTGGTCTGCGGGGAATCCAGAACCCGCAACCGGCGCAGAAGCCCGGCACCTTGAATCTTTTCCAGCTCGCCCTGCAAAAAATTTCCCAGCGAACGGGGATCGCCGCAGGGTGAAAAATCCGGATCCGCCATGCGATTCACCCCTTTTCGATGAGGGCGCACATTTCTCTCACCGCCTGGCCGAGGCCGACGGCGACCGCTCGGGAGACAATCGAGTGCCCGATATTCAACTCCTCAAGCCCGGTGAGACCGAGGATGGGAGGCGTGTTGCGATAATTGAGCCCGTGACCAGCATTCACCCTCAGCCCCTGTTCGACGGCCAGCCGCGCCGCCGAGTGGAGGCGTTGCAACTCGCGATCCCGCTCCGCGCCCCTGGCATTCGCATAGGCCCCGGTGTGCAGTTCGACAAAGTCGGCGTCAAGGTCCACGGCGGATTCGACCTGCTCCGCGTCCGGATCGATGAACAGGCTCACCCGGATCCCCCGCCCCCTCAGGCGAGCCACCGCCGGACGCAGGATTTCCTGCTGGCCGCAGCAGTCCAACCCTCCCTCCGTCGTGACCTCGCGGCGGTTCTCCGGTACCAGGCATATGTCGTCCGGCAGGATCTCCAGCGCAATCCGCACGATTTCTTCCGTGACCCCCATCTCGAGGTTGAGCTTCGTGGCAACGCTCTCGCGAAGGCGCACAATGTCGCGGTCCTGGATATGCCGCCGGTCGTCGCGCAGGTGCGCCGTGATGCCTTTGGCGCCGGCTTTCTCGGCCGCAAGCGCGGCTGCGACGGGATCCGGCTCCGCGTTCGGGTTCTCCGGATCCTCGCGGTAACGCGCCTGCCGGATGGTGGCGATGTGATCGATGTTTACTCCGAGGCTTGGCATAGCGGTCCATATTCGCGCCGAACCCGCCGCACGGCAAGAATTGCCTCCACGAGCGACGAGACCCCGTCGCGCAGCGGCCTGAGCTTCGAGCCCGCGACATCCGCCCACTCGACAGGGAGTTCCAACACGCGGAACCCGAGCGTCTCCGCCAGGGCCATCGCCTCGACATCAAACCCGAACCCCTCCTGCCGCACCCGCGAGAAAATTTCGCGGGCGGCCGTGCGCCGGAAGGCCTTGAACCCGCACTGCGTGTCGGAGAATCGAGTGACCCCGGCCAGCCTCAGCAGCCGGTTGAAAACGCGACCCGCCAGCTCCCGCGGCAGAGGCTGGCGGGCCGAGATCCGGCTCCCGCCGTGCCTCCGCGACCCCATCAGGACATCCGCCCGTTCGGCGGAGCGGAGGAATTCGGGGACGAATCGCAGGGGGACGCTGAGGTCGGCATCCATGAAAAAAATCCAGTCGCCGCGCGCGCGAAGCATCCCGGTCTTCACAGCATAGCCCTTGCCGTGAGCGGTCGGGTTCAGGAGGATCTCGAAGCGGGGGTCCCCGGCGGCTTCGGTTCGCGCCACTTCCCCGGTGCGGTCGCTTCCGGGTTCGATGACCAGCAAAAACTCCCAGTTTTCGGAGGGAAACGCCTGCCTGATTTCCCGGATCGAAACAGGCAGTCGCGCCTCCTCGTTTCTGGCGGGAATCACAATACTGACTCGCGGGGCTTGATCCGGCATGGGTGCAGGGATTATCCCAAGCGAGTGCCGGCCCGTCTGTCAAAGCTCCCTTTGTTTGAAATCGCGATTTTCTGCCTTGCGATATTCCTGCGTCTCTGGCTGATCGAGATCAAGCCGCCGCATTTTGACGAGGGCGTGAACGGGTGGTTCGCCGACCAGATGACGGCGAACGGTTACTACCACTACGACCCGACCAACTACCACGGGCCCCTGCATTTTTACGCGGTGTTCCTTTCGCAGACGCTTTTCGGCCGCCATCTTTGGGCGCTGCGCCTGCCCGCGATCATCGCCAGCGTTCTCTGCATCTGGGCGGTCCTGCGGTTCGGGGAATTCTTCGGAGCCCGGACCGCGAGGCTCGCGGCCCTCGCGATGGCGGTCTCGCCGGCCTATGTTTTTTACGGCCGGTATTCGATCCACGAGTCCTGGCAGGCGCTTTTCTCGATCCTGCTCCTGTGGGGCGTCCTGGGCCTTTGGAAATCCGGCGCGCGCAGGTATTTTTTCACGGCGGCTTTTTCTGTGGTCGGGCTGGTCTTGACGAAGGAGACCTATGTGCTCCACGCGGGATGTTTTTTCCTGGCCGCCCTGGTGTTGTGGGGCTGGCAGCGGCTCCTTGCGTCCCGTCCCGCGCAACCCGTGGCAAAACAGCTCTGGACCCGTGACGACGCGGTCCTTGCCGCCGGGTTGTCGGCCCTCCTGATTGTCTTTTTCTACTCCGGAAATTTTCTCGATTTCCCCTCGTTGAATGGGCTCTACACGACATTTGCCGCATGGTTTCAAACCGGAGTCCAGGCGGCCGGACACGAAAAAACGGCCTACCAGATCGGCCCGGCAAACTACTACTGGATCTTTCTGATGGCGCGCTACGAATGGCCGGCGCTGGCCGGACTGGTGGCGTGCGCGCGCTACATCGCGCCTTCGGACGCACGCCTCCGCTATACCGCGATCATGGCGGGGGGGGTGCTGGTCGCCTATTCGGTCATCCCCTACAAAACCCCGTGGTGCATCATTTCCATCATCTGGCCGTTCTACCTCATCCTGGGCGGGCTGCTCGGCGAATGGGCGGAGGTCCGGAAAAAATCTATTCTGCCGTGGCTCGTCGCGGCCCCGCTTCTCGCCGCCTCGCTGGTTCCCTGCTGGCGGTTGAACTTCAAAAAGTTTTCCGACGACCGGGAGCCGTATGTCTATGTCCAGACCTACCCGGAAATTTTCCATTTCACCGGTCCGCTGCTTTCGCTCGCCGCCCGAGATCCCAGGAATTATCACATGAGCGGGCTGATCCTTCTCGACAGCTACTATCCCCTCCCCTGGATGCTCGGCGACTTCACCCGGGTCGGATACTACAACAAAAGCCAGCCCCCGTCGGACTGGAATGCCGGATTCATCGCCGTCGAAAAAGCGCGCGAGGCCGAGGTCGAAAAGCACCTTGCCCAGCCGTTTTACAAGCGCGGCTTCCACCTCCGTGGAGCCCAGGAAGAATGCACCGCCTATTTTGCGGCGTCTATTTTTTCCGGATACTTCGGTGGAGTTCCCGAGTTCCGACCGGCCGCCCGCTGAAAATCCGGGCTGGCCCTCAGGGATTCGGAAAAGGGATCACGGTCAGTCCGGGGATGTTTTCAAAATGTTTGTCGGCGGTAAAAATGGGGACCCCTGCCCGCAGCGCACAGGCGGCGATGAGGATGTCCTGCGCGGGAATTGTCCGGCCGCGGCGGTCGAGCTCCCAGCCGAGTTCGGTGGCCTGTTCCCATAGCTTGTTGTCGGTTTGCACATGGCAGAGCACGTTGAAAAACGCGGCCATGGCATCACGCTCGCGGGGATTCTTCATCCCCCGCAGGACCTCAAGCCGCACCATGCCACAGGTGTAAATGTCCTCAAACCGGCTTCCGAGCCACCGCGCCGGATCCACCCGGTGGCGAGTCAGCGAGATGAAGACATTGCTGTCAACGAGTGCGGCGCTTGCCATATTTCGCGGGAATTTCCGCAGCCCGGAGCGCCATGACATCGTAATCGGGATCGAAAGCGTTTCCCAACTCCTCCGGCGTCAACCCGAGCCCGTTCTTGAAATATTCTTTGAGCCTGTCTTTTCTATCCATCTCCCTCAAAGCCATCTCGACCGCCTCGGTCTTGCTCGCAAAACCGTGCGCGGCGATCACCCGGCCGAGCAATTCCTCGTCAATGTGCATCGTCATCTTCATGCCATACCGAGTATGGCATTTGGCGCGCCGTGTCAAGTCCGGCCCTGAAGTATTTTTGCGCATCCTGCGAAGGAACCGGAAGGATACAGCCCGTCCGACGGGCGGCCCGTGGGAAAGCGGTGACACCATGATGAGATTGACACCGATGCCAACTCTGTCTGCTTGGTCGCCGAAACCATCAATACCAGCCTTCCTCATATCCGGTCTCGTACATGGCCACGATATTCTCCACCGGGCCGACCGGCTGAAGGTTGTGACACGGGCCGAGAATATATCCACCGCCCGCACCGAGAATCCGGATGTTCTCGATGACCTCCTGCCGCACTTGCGCGGGAGTTCCAAACGGAAGGATTTCCTGATTCTCAACCGCACCGTGAAAGACCAGGTCTTCCCCGAAATCACGCTTCAACCCGTCCCGCTCCATGCCCGTGCACCGATGCTGGACGGGGTTCAGGATGTCAAAGCCCGCATCAATCAGGTCCTGGATGATCGGGCGTATCGCCCCGTCGCTGTGATGGAATGCGCAGGCTCCGTGCTCATGCGCCAGGTCTGTCATGCGTTTGAAGTGGGGAACGAAGAACCGCCGGATGTGTTCCGGTGAATACATCAGTCCGGCTTGCGCCCCCATGTCCTCCGCGATAATCACCATGTCAACGGTCCCCGGCTTGAGTGCTTCCAGCGTGCGGCGGGTCACCTCGTGGCGGATGTCGTATAATTTGCCCAGACAGAAGTCGATGATGTCGGGATTCAAAGCCAGGTCCATGAACGCCCGCTCCTCTCCCCGCATGTATTTGTAGCAGAGGAACGGTTCCGATCCGAAAACCTCTATCGGATAGCCCGCCCATTGGTCCGCCGCCGCCTGACATCCTGAGAAATCGAGAGTTCCAACGATGTCCGGCCACTGATAGCCTTCCCGCAGTTCATCCAGTGTCTCAAACGGACCCAAAGGTCCGGCCACGCATTCCCGATAGGAACCACTGCCATAAGCCACGTCCCGGAACCGGCACCCGTAGGGATCCTGATTGTCCGGCAGTGCGGGCCCCACATAACGGGGTCCGATACAGATCTTTTTGTCTATGTGGTATTTCTCCCACAAGGCCCGTTCGTCAGAAGCCCCCGCGTGCTTCAGGAATTTTTGCAGCACCTCGGCGGTCCCCTGATAATCCATCGGCACTCTGTCCGGTTTCTCACGTCGCAGCACCGCCTGCCACCGCTCTTTCGGCGTCATCGTTTCCCTTTTCATAAGATCTTCACTTTTGCAATTGATTTGAAATTCTGCCACAGCCTAACTATTGTAGCTCTTTGGGAAAATTGAAGAAATGAGACCAAAGATGGATAATTTGATATGACAGGCGAGGCCTCGGCCTTCTGGAGTTCCGCGCCGTCGCCGCTCGGCCTGTCTGTCACCGGATTCGGACGGCATACCGCCGTCGGGAAGCCGATCCGTCGGCGCACGCTCGACTGCGCCGGACTCTTCTGCCTGCTGAAGGGCCGCGGGACGTTCGAGAGCCAAAGCCTGAAACGAACCCCCATCGGTCCGGGCAACGTCGTCATCCTCTTCCCCGGCGAGTGGCATGCCTATGGGCCCGAGACCGAATGGGAGGAATTCTGGTTTTTATTCCAGGGGCCGCTCCTGGATTATTGCCGCGCCTGCGGCCTTCAGCCTGGGAAAGCCGTCTTTTCGCATCAGGACCCCTTGTTCTGGAGGAGCATCCTGCGCCTGGCCACGCGTGTTCAGCGCGACCCGCACACTGCTGCCAGACACCTCCCCGGCGTGCTGTTCAGCGCGCTCAACGAATTGCTGGCCCGGCCGGGCGGAGCCCCCGCGATTGAGGGCGACCCGCTGTTGTTTGTTGCCGCACAAATCCGTGCCGCACCCGAAAAGGACTGGGACTTCAAAGAGCTGGCGCGCCAGCACGGCATGAGTTACGCCCTGTTGCGAAAGAATTTCCCCCTGCGATTCCGATCCTCCCCGTACCAATTCCTGCTCGCCGAACGCATGAAACTGGCGGCCCGAAAGCTGGCCGAGGGCGTTCCTCCGCAGCAGGTCGCCTATGCCCTGGGGATGAACGATCCCTACCATTTCTCACGCTTGTTTAAGAACGTCATGGGCGCGTCCCCCCGCAACTTCCAGCGTTTCCTTATTTCCTCGTAGCGAGGCTTGTGGTTTCCGGGTCAGGCCTATAATTTAAATGTTTTCACCGGTGGTGATTTCCGCGCAAAATCCTGTAACTCCGATGAGCCGCAGTGTGAAATTGCGCTTCCGACTTTCCCAAACTGTCGGCTTTTCAAAATTCGTTTTTCCAGCAGGATTGATGAGTGAGCAAAGCCTGTAGGAAGCGATCCATTTTCCCATTGTTGCTGGCGTTTTTGGTTCCGGCGACAGGAAGGCTTTTTGCCGCCGAGGACTTGGCGCATCCATCCGCCCATGGGCCAACGCCTGGCAATCTGAGATGAGAACCGCCGGCGCTGTCCTTGTCTTCGTGGCCGCCTGCGTGACCTCCTCTGTGGCTCTCGCGTTCTCGTGCGGCGGCCTTTCCCGGCAACTGGCATGGGCGGCATTCGCCATCGGACTTGCGGCGGCCGTTTTCGCATGGCGCGGGATCCGCGCCCGGGATCCGCGCCCGCCAAACGCATGGGACATCCTGCTCCTCGCCGTCTTTGCGCTGGCTTCGCTGCGGGCGTTCCTTTGGCTTCTCTATCCGGTCGGCGACGAGTGGCGGGTGCTGTCGCCCAACAACCTCGGGGATATTTCGCTGCACCTCGATTTGATCCGTTACCTCGCCGGCGGCGTTCATTTCTGGCCTGCCAGCCCGATCCTTGCCGGCGCGCAACTGACTTACCCGCTGGGCGTTGATCTCTTCAACTCGCTTCTGCTCTGCACTGGAGTTCCTGTGGAGAAGGGACTCATTTGGGTCGGTCTTCTGGGCGCTGGACTCTCGGCATGGGCGCTCTGGCGATGGGGCGGAGCATTTGCGGTCGCCGCCTTGTTGTTCAATGGCGGGCTGGCCGGGTTTCTGATTTTCAAAACTGGACAGGTCGCGGATTTCCAGGCGGAGATCGCATGGAAAAATTTTTTTCTGACGATGTTCGTCACCCAGCGCGGTCTCCTCTACGCGCTGCCGTGCGGGCTCTTTCTGATGAGTGTATGGAAAGAGGATTTTTTCGGGAAGGGATCCGGCGTCCCGTGGTGGATTCCTTTTTTGTTCTACGCCACGATGCCGCTTTTCAGCGCACACGCTTTCGTGTTTCTGAGCCTGATCCTTGCCTCCGCGTTTCTGCTGAACCCCGGACGGAGGAAGTTTCTGGCGGCATTCGTTGCGGGGGCATTTCTGCCGGCGACCGCAGCGCTGTTCTTTGTCACCGGCCGCTTTTCCGCTGCGTCCGGACTGCGCTGGTTGCCGGGTTGGATGCAGGGAGATAAGGACTGGCTGACCTACACCGGAAACCTCGGGCCCGCTTGGGTGCAGGGGCACGAAGCATGGCTGTTTTGGGTTTGGAATTTCGGAATCTCCATCCCCCTGCTTCTTCTGCTCGTGTGGAATGTCATCTGGACGCGGCGAGGAGACGCCGCCTGCTTTGCCGGAACCGGGCTCTTTGTTTTTCTCGTCTGCTGTTTTGTCGGCTTCGCCCCGTGGGAATGGGACAACACCAAGCTCTTTCTCTGGGCCTGGCTGGCGTGCGCACCATTTCTCTGGGAAATGATCTCGAAATGGCGCGCCCCGGTGCGCGGGCTCACGTGCTTCCTCCTCTTTTTCTCTGGTGCAGTCTCGCTCGTGGGAGGAATCGACGGGCGTCACGGCTATAAACTCACCACCCGCACGGAACTCGCCGAGACCGCCGCGGCGATCGGCTCTATCCCGTCCGGCGACCGCATCGCCGTGGAGCCGGATTTCAACAACCCGGTCATGCTTCTCGGACGGCCCGTGGTTTGCGGCTACGAGGGGCACCTCTGCAGCCACGGGCTCGACTACCACCGGCAGTGGGACGCGCTGCAAATCGTGCTGAAACAGGAACCCGGCTGGCAGGAGGCACTGAAGCACCTCGACGCGAAATGGCTCTACTTGAAAACGAGCCCGCCGGTCATCATGCCGATCCCGCGGGCGGGCTACTCGCCGAGGTCCTCGCCCACCATGTAGCGGGTGAAGCGGCGGATGACCATGTTCTCCCCGAGCTCGGCGATTTTGCTGGTGAGCAGGTCCTTGATCGTCAGGTCGGGGTTCTTGATGAACGGCTGCTCCAGGAGACAGACCGTGCTGAAAAACTTTTCGACCTTCCCGTCGACAATTTTCTCCAAAATGTTCGCGGGCTTGCCCTGCACCTGGGCGGCGTAGATTTCGCGCTCGGCGAGGACCAGCTTTTCCGGCACCTGCTCGCGGCTCACGTAGAGCGGATGGGCGGCGGCGATGTGGAGCGTCACGTCCTTGACGAAGTCGCGGAAGGTGTCGTTCTTCGCGACGAAGTCGGTTTCGCAATTGATCTCGACCAGCACGCCGACTTTGCCCTGGAGGTGGATGTAGGAGGCGATGGCTCCTTCTTTGGCGACACGCGAGGATTTTTTTCCGGCGCTGGCGATGCCCTTCTTGCGGAGAACATCCTCGGCGGCGGCAATATCCCCCTTGGCCTCGGTCAATGCCCTCTTGCAATCCATCATTCCCGCGTTGGTTTTTTCGCGGAGTTCTTTGACGAGTGCGGCGGATATTTCGGACATAGGTAAAAAGTTTTAAGCCTTAAGTATTAAGTTTAAAGGGAAGAATGCGCGCAAGCGGGGGAGCACTTAAAACTTCACACTTAAAACTTAAGACTCGTTTTTATTCTGAGACGGCGGCCAGTTCGGAGGGAGCGGTCTTGACGGCCCCTTTGGCCTCGATGATCGACTGGACGAGCTTCTGGAGAATCACGCGGATCGAGCGGATCGCGTCGTCGTTGCCGGCGATCGGGTATTCGATCTTCTCCGGGTCGCAATTCGTATCCACGATGGCGATGATCGGAATTTTCAGGCGGTTGGCCTCGGCGACGGCGATCTCTTCGCGGAGCGTGTCGATGACCACCAGGGCATCGGGCAGCTTGTCCATGTTCACAATCCCCTCGAGATTGTGGAGGAGTTTGGCCCCTTCGCGGCGGATGGCCGCCGCCTCGGCCTTGTTGATCTTCGCGAAAGCGGGGGTTTTTTCCGAGGCCTGGATTTCCTTCAGGCGTGCGACGCTTTTCCGGATGGTGGTGAGGTTGGTGAGCGTTCCGCCGAGCCAGCGCTGGTTCACGAAGAGCTGGCCCGTGGCCGTCGCCGCTTCGCGGACGGCTTCCTGCGCCTGTTTCTTGGTGCCCACGAAGAGAATTTTTCCTCCGCCGCGAACCATGTTCGTCAGGTATTCTGTGGCGCGCGAAAGCTGGTCCACCGTCTGCGCCAAGTCGATGATGTAGATGGAATTTTTTTCTTCCAAGATGTAATCGCGCATCTTGGGGTTCCAGCGCTTCGTCTGGTGTCCGTAATGCACGCCGGCTTCTAGCAGTTCAGTCATGATTTCGACGTTGGGATGTTGGGATGTTTCTTCGGACATGGTATCGCTTAGCTGGCAGCTTTTTCAGGTTCAGGATTCGGCTCGGCCTCAAGCGCATCGCCCAAGTGGACAATCTCTGTCTCGCGGTGGGACTGGAAACCAGTGCCGGCCGGAATGAGATGCCCCATGATGACGTTTTCTTTGAAGCCCCGCAGCTTGTCCACTTTGCCAAGTGTGGCCGCCTCGGTCAACACGCGTGTCGTGTCTTGGAATGATGCGGCGGAAATAAAGCTGTCCGTCTCGAGCGAAGCCTTGGTGATGCCCAGCAGAACCGGGCTTGCTTCGGCGGGCTTGCCGCCTTTTTCGACGACGCGCTCGTTTTCCGCTTCAAACGCGAGGCGCTCGACCTGGTCGCCCCAGAGCAGGCTGGTGTCACCGGGTTCGGTGATTTTGACCTTGCGGAGCATCTGGCGCACGATGATTTCGATGTGCTTGTCGTTGATTTCCACGCCCTGGAGGCGGTAAACCTCCTGCACCTCGTTGAGAAGGTGTTCCTGCAGCTCCTGCGGCCCGCAGACCTCCAGAATTTCGTGCGGAACAACGGGGCCTTCGGTCAGTTGCTGCCCCTTCTTCACCGTGTCGCCCTTGAAGACGATGATGTGTTTGTTGAGCGGGATCAGATGCTCTTCCTCGGCCTTGGTTTCCGGGTCGGTGACGATGAGGCGGCGCTTGGCGCGCACGGTGCCCCCGATATCGACAGTCCCGTCAATTTTCGCGATTTCCGCGGCATCCTTCGGGCGGCGGGCCTCGAACAGTTCCGCCACACGCGGAAGACCGCCGGTGATGTCTTTTGTTTTGGCGATTTTGCGCGGTGTCCTGGCCAGGCGCTGGCCGGCCGGCACTTTTGAGCCTTCCTTGACCTCGATGTGGGCTCCCGCGGGAATCGAGTAACTGGCGAGAATATTCTTCTTCGATTCATCCGTGATGACGATCTGCGGGTGAAGGTCTTCCTTGTGCTCGATAACGACCGTCCCCATCACGCCGGTGGCCTCATCGACTTCCTTGCGGATCGTGACGCCCGGGATCATGTCGCGGAATTCGATCCGGCCGACTTTTTCCGTGATGATCGGAACGTTGTAGGGATCCCATTGGATGAAGGTTTCTCCCTTTTTCACGGTAGCCCCATCGGCGACCGCAATGACCGAACCGACAACAATATTGTGGCTCTCGAGCTCGCGCCCATCGGCGGCGTGGACGCTGACGGTCCCGTTTTTATTTAGAACAACAAAGGTCCCCTCGCTGGTCTCGACGACCTTGAGTTCGTTGAAGCGGACCACGCCCTCGTTCTTGGCTTTGACAACCGGCTGTTTGAAAGTCTGGCTGGCGGTTCCCCCGACGTGGAACGTGCGCATGGTGAGCTGGGTGCCGGGCTCGCCGATCGACTGGGCGGCAATGATGCCGACCGCCTCGCCGAGCTTGATCATGTTGCCCGTGGAAAGATTGCGCCCGTAGCATTGCGCGCAGATCCCGCGCTTGGATTCGCAGGTGAGGGCGGAGCGGATCTTGAGCTGCTCGTGGCCGATCTTCTCGAGAGCGGCTGCGGTTTCTTCATCGATGAGCTGATTGGCCTTGAGAATGACCTTGCCGGTCACCGGGTCTTTCACGGTCTCGCAACTCGCGCGGCCGATGATGCGGGTGGAAAGGCTGACGACTTCCTCGTCGCCTTCGTAAATCGGCCGGACAGCGATGCCATTCGCCGTGTGGCAGTCGTCGATCCTGATGATCACATCCTGGGCGGCGTCCACCAGTTTGCGGGTCAGGTAGCCGGAGTCCGCCGTCTTGAGCGCGGTGTCGGCGAGCCCTTTTCGCGCGCCGTGGGTCGAGATGAAATACTCCAGCACCGAGAGGCCTTCGCGGAAATTCGCGGTGATCGGCTGTTCGATGATCTCGCCCGAAGGCTTGGCCATGAGGCCGCGCATTCCGGCGAGCTGCTTGATCTGCGTGCGGTTGCCGCGGGCGCCGGAGTCCACCATCATGAACACGGGGTTCATCTCGCGGCGTCCGTCGTTGTGGTCGAGCGTGCGGAAGAGGGCGTTGGCAACCTCTTCGCCGGTGTGGGTCCAGATGTCCTGCACCTTGTTCTTGCGCTCGCCGTCGGTGATGATTCCGCGGAGGTATTGCTTCTGGACTTCGGCCACCTCGCGGTAGGCCTTCTCCAGGAGCTGGACCTTCTCGGGCGGGATGATCATGTCGGTGATCCCGATGGAAATCCCCGCCTTGGTGGCTTCGCGGAAGCCGAGTTCCTTGAGAAGGTCGAGGGTTTCGACCGTCTTCTGCTGGCCGGCGATCTTGTAGCACCGCCAGATGACGTCCGAGAGCTGCTTCTTGCCGCAAACCTTGTTGTAAAACCCGAGGTCCGCAGGCCAGATCTGGTTGAAAACAACTCGGCCGGCCGTGGTCTCGAGGATTTTTTTCGCCGGATCACCGAAAATTGTCGTGCGTTCAAAGTCCGGGTTTTTGAACCGGATCCTCGTGTGGGTGCGGATCGAGCCCTCGGTGAGGGCGAGTTCGACCTCGTCGGCATGGGCGAAGAGCGGCATGCGCTTGTCCTTGTTGGCATCCTCGCCGCGGGGTTTCTGCGTGAGGTAGTAGCAGCCGAGCGGGATGTCCTGCGACGGGTTCGTGATCGGCTTGCCGCTGGACGGCGAGAAGATGTTGTTCGTGGCCAGCATGAGCATGCGGGCTTCCATCTGGGCCTCGACCGAAAGCGGGACGTGGACGGCCATCTGGTCGCCGTCGAAGTCCGCGTTGTAAGCGGTGCAAACGAGCGGATGGATGCGGATCGCCTCGCCTTCGATGAGGAGAGGCTCGAATGCCTGGATGGAAAGACGGTGGAGGGTCGGCGCGCGGTTCAGGAGAACCGGGTGGCCCTTGGTGACTTCCTCGAGGATGTCCCAGACTTCGGGGGTCTGGCGTTCGATCAGCTTCTTCGCGCTGCGGACGGTGTGGACGTGGCCCTGTTCTTTGAGACGGCGGATGATGAACGGCTCGAAAAGCACGAGCGCCATTTTTTTCGGCAGCCCGCACTGGTTGAGCTTGAGTTCCGGCCCGATGACGATGACCGAGCGGCCCGAGTAATCGACGCGCTTGCCGAGGAGGTTCTGGCGGAAGCGGCCGCCCTTGCCCTTGAGCATGTCGCTGAGGGATTTGAGCGGGCGGTTGGCCGCGCCGGTGACCGCGCGCCCGTGGCGGCCGTTGTCGAACAGCGCGTCCACCGACTCCTGGAGCATGCGCTTTTCATTGCGGATGATGACCTCCGGGGTCTTGAGCTGGAGGAGCGTGCGGAGACGGTTGTTGCGGTTGATGACGCGGCGGTAGAGATCGTTGAGGTCGGAAGTCGCGAAACGTCCGCCCTCGAGGGGCACGAGCGGGCGCAGGTCCGGCGGGATGACCGGGAGCACGTTGAGGATCATCCATTCCGGACGGGTCCTCGACGAGGCGAAGCCCTGCACCAGCTTGAGGCGCTTGGCCAGCTTCTTGCGGAGCTGCTTGCTGCGCGTGGAAACCATCGCGACCTCGATCTCGGCGTTCAGCTTGGCGAGATCGGTCTGGTCGAGCAGCTTCTGGATCGCCTCGGCACCCATGCCGGCCGTGAAAGCTTCGCCATACTGGTCTTCCGCCTCGCGGAATTCGGATTCCGTGAGAAGCTGGCAGCGCTGGAGCGGAGTGCTGCCGGGATCGATGACAATGTAGTCCTCGTAATAGATCACGCGTTCGAGCTGGCGCGAGGTCATGTCGAGCATGAGCCCGATGCGCGAGGGCATGCACTTGTAGAACCAGATGTGCGAGACCGGGACGGCGAGGTCGATGTGGCCCATCCGCTCGCGGCGGACGCGGGAGAGCGTGACCTCCACGCCGCAGCGGTCGCAGATCACGCCCTTGTGCTTGATGCGCTTGTATTTTCCGCACGAGCATTCCCAATCGCGGGTCGGACCGAAAATGCGCTCGCAGAAAAGGCCGCCCTTCTCGGGTTTGAACGTGCGGTAGTTGATGGTCTCGGGGTTTTTGACCTCCCCCTTGCTCCAACTGCGCATGGCGTCGGGTGAAGCAACAGTGATTGCCACCTCATCAAAGCCAACCGGTTTCTGTTCACCAAATGCTTCGCGGAAATTTACCTCTTTCATGGGATCGATTCTTTATTCGGTTGCGGTGGATCAGGCGGCGGTGTGGGCGAGAGAGGGATCTTTCCCTCCGACACGGACATCGAGGCCGAGGCCCTGCATTTCTTTGATGAGGACGTTGAACGACTCGGGCGTTCCCGCTTCGAGGGAATTGTCGCCTTTGACAATGCTCTCGTAGATGCGGGTTCGACCGGCGACATCGTCGGACTTGACGGTGAGAAGCTCCTGGAGCGTGTAAGCGGCGCCGTAGGCTTCGAGCGCCCAGACCTCCATCTCGCCGAAGCGCTGGCCACCATACTGGGCCTTGCCTCCGAGAGGTTGCTGGGTGACGAGGCTGTAAGGTCCGACGGCACGGGCGTGGATCTTGTCGGCGACCAGGTGGCCGAGTTTCAGCATGTAGATGTAGCCGACCACGACCTGCTGGTCGAAGGCCTCGCCTGTGCGCCCGTCAAAAACGGTGGATTTGCCGTTCTCGTTGGTCCATGTAAAACCCTCCTTGGTCTTCGCCTCTTTCAGGAATTCGCGGATTTTGGTTTCCGGAATGCCGTCGAAGACCGGGGTCGCCACCTTGAAGCCGAGGGCTTTTGCGGCGACACCGAGGTGGGTTTCGAGCACCTGGCCCACGTTCATGCGGCTTGGCACGCCGAGCGGGTTGAGGACGATGTCCACAGGAGTTCCGTCCGCGAGGAACGGCATGTCCTCCTCGGGGACGATCTTGGCGACGACTCCCTTGTTGCCGTGGCGTCCGGCCATCTTGTCGCCGACGCTGAGCTTGCGCTTGCTGGCGATGTAAACCTTGACCTGCTTGATGATGCCGGGATCGACGTCGTCACCGCTTTCGATGCGGCCGAGGTTCTGGTCGCGCTCGTTGTCGAGATCGACAAACTTGTGCTCGAACTGGCCGATGATCTCGTTGATTTTGTTCCGGATCGGGCTCGGGTCGATTTCGACGTGGTTGTAAACCGCCGCGAGCTTCCGCAGGAGCTGCTTCGTGATCTTGCGGTTGGCCGGGATGATGATCTCGCCGGTTTGGGCGTTGACCACGTCGAGCGGGATCTTCTCGTTGAGCAGGATGTTCGAAAGCGCGGCCGTGAGCTGCTCGTGGAGGTCGTCTTTGCGCTTCTTGTAATCCTCCAGGATCATCTTCTGCTGGCGCTTCGACTCGGCAGGCGTCATCTTCGCGCGGGTCACTTCCTTTTTCGAGGAAACCTTGACGTCCATGACGATGCCGTAGGTCCCTGATGGAACCGTGAGCGAGGTGTCTTTGACATCGGCAGCCTTCTCGCCGAAAATCGCGCGCAGGAGGCGCTCCTCGGGAGCCAGCTCGGTTTCGCTCTTGGGGGTGATTTTTCCGACGAGGATGTCGCCGGGCTTGACTTCCGCACCGATGCGGATCACGCCGTCTGGGCCGAGGTTCTGCAGCGATTCTTCGCTGACGTTCGGGATGTCGCGGGTGATTTCCTCGGGGCCGAGCTTCGTGTCGCGGGCGCCGATTTCGAACTCGTCGATGTGGATCGAGGTGTAGATGTCCTCCTTGACGACGCGCTCGGAGATCAGGATCGCGTCCTCGAAGTTGTAGCCGTTCCACGGCATGAACGCCACGAGCACGTTCCTGCCGAGGGCGAGCTCGCCGTTCTCGGTGTTCGGGCCGTCCGCGATGACATCGCCTTTCTTGATCGACTGCCCCTTGTGGACGATCGCCTTCTGGTTGATGCAGGTGCTCGCGTTCGAGCGCATGAACTTGCGGAGCTCGTAAACATGAACCCCGTTTTCCGGGTCGTGTTTGATTTTCTTTTTCCCCTCGGGGAGGTGGCCGTCCTTCGTGATAACGATGTGGGTAGCGGTCACCGAGGCCACCTTGCCGGAGGCTTCCGAGCAGACGACAGCGCGCGAGTCCCGCGCCACACGCCCTTCGAGGCCGGTCCCGACAAGCGGGGCCTCGGAGACGAGCAGAGGAACTCCCTGGCGCTGCATGTTCGATCCCATGAGCGCGCGGTTGGCGTCGTCGTGTTCGAGAAACGGAATCAACCCGGCCGCCACCGAAACAAGCTGCTTCGGCGAAACGTCCATGTATTGGATCTGGGCGGGCTCGACCTCGACGAAGTCCCCGCGATAGCGCGCGGAAACCTTCTCGCCCGTCAGCTTGTTGTGGCTGTCCACCACGGAATTTGCCTGGGCGATATAAAAGTTTTCGTCGCGATCCCCGCTCAGGTATTCGACCTCGTCGGTCACCCGGGCGTTGTGGACTTTGCGGTAGGGGGTTTCGATGAACCCGAACTCGTTGATCCGGGCGAACGTGCTCAGTGAGCTGATGAGGCCGATGTTCGGGCCTTCGGGCGTTTCGATCGGGCAGATGCGCCCGTAGTGCGACGGATGGACGTCGCGGACCTCGAACCCGGCGCGGTCGCGGCTGAGCCCGCCCGGCCCAAGGGCCGAGAGGCGGCGCTTGTGGGTGAGCTCGGAGAGCGGGTTCGTCTGGTCCATGAACTGGCTGAGCTGGCTGCGTCCGAAAAAGTCGCGGACCACGGCGCTCAGCGACTTCGGGTTGATCAACTTCTGCGGGGTGATCTGGTCCACGCTGGCATCGAACAAGGTCATGCGCTCGCGGACGAGGCGTTCGGTGCGGGCGAGGCCGACCCGGCACTGGTTGGCCAAGAGTTCCCCCACCGTGCGCACCCGGCGGCTGCCGAGGTGATCGATGTCGTCGGTCATCCCCTCGCCGCCGCGAAGACGGACGAGATACTTCATCGCCGCGATAAAATCCTCCTTGGTCAGAATCCGCTCCTCCTCGCTGACCTTGAGGCCGAGCTTCTGGTTGATTTTGTGGCGTCCGACGCGGCCGAGGTCGTAGCGCTTCGCGTCGAAGAACAGGCGCTTGAGCATGCCGCGGGCATTCTGAACAGTCGGCGGATCGCCCGGGCGCAGCTTGCGGTAGATGTCCTTCAGGGCCTCGTCCTCATCATGGGCGGGATCCTTCTTCAGGGACTTGATGATGGTGTCGTCATCCTTCGTGTCAACGACCTTGACGGTCTTGTGCCCGAGGCCGATCAACTGGCGGACCGTGGCAGCATTCAGCGGCTCGAAAGCGCGGGCCACCGTGATTTCGCCATCGCGGATGTCGGCGATCAGAACTTTCGTGCTGATCTCGTCCTCCTCGAGCTTCTCGCTGAGCTTGAGGTCCTCGATGGTGTAGAAAAGTTTGATGATATCCTCGTCCGACGGATGGCCGAGGGCGCGGAGGAAGGTCGTGGCAAGAAATTTGCGGCGGCGTTTGCGGCGGTCGAGGTAAACGTAGAGGAGATCGCTCGTGTCGAACTGCACCTCGATCCATGATCCGCGATCCGGGATGATCCGGAAGCCATGGAGGATTTTCCCGTTGGTGTGGACGGAGGTTTCAAAGCAGATGCCGGGCGAGCGGTGGAGCTGGGAAACGACGACCCGTTCCGCCCCGTTGATCACAAATGTCCCCTGCGGGGTCATCAGCGGCAGTTCGCCCATGTAAACTTTTTCCTCTTTGGTGCAGCGCTCGTCCTTGTAGCGGAACGTCACGTAAAGCGGGGCGCTGAATGTCTGCCCCTCGCGCTGGGAGTCCAGGGCGGAGAGCTTCGATTCCCCCAAGTCGTAGCTGACGAAATCGAGCGAGGATTTGTCCTCGAATCCGAAAATCGGGAAGAATTCCCGGAAAACCGCCTGGAGCCCGATGTTCCGGCGCTTCACCACCTGCGTGTCTTTTTGGAAAAACTCGTTGTAGGAGTTGATCTGCAGCTCGATGAGATTTGGCGGCTCGATGGCCTCCTGCAATTTACCGAAATGGATACGTTCAGACATGGTGGATTCGAGTGGCTTTTCCGGTGAATCGTTGGGCGTGCCAACCAGCCTTTTATCGGCTCAGGCACCCGGCCAAAACGTCGGAATGCAAAACATCCGTGCAGGCAGGCAGGGGATTCCCCACCCGTCTGTTGACGGATTGTTTTTTACTCGGACAGATTTGATCGGATAACAGGGCCTTGGCTTCCAGCGGAGTGTAAATATTATAGGGATCCGCGGAGAGATCAAGACATTTTTTCAAGATCTCTCCGCGGAGTTGAAGGACGGGGTTACTTGATTTCGACTTTGGCGCCGGCTGCTTCGATCTTTTTCTTGATCTCTGCGGCTTCTTCCTTGGTCACACCCTCTTTGAGGGGTTTGGGAGCGCTCTCGACGAGGGCTTTGGCTTCGGCGAGGCCGAGACCGGCCACGGCGGCGCGCACCTCTTTGATGACGGCGATTTTGTTTCCGCCGGCTTCGAGGAGGATCACGTCAAACGCGGTTTTTTCCTCCACCGGGGCCGCTGCGGCTCCTGCGGGGCCTGCTGCGGCGGCCGCGACCGGCGCGGCGGCGCTGACGCCCCATTTTTCTTCGAGTTGTTTGACCAGGCCGGCGATTTCCAGGACGGTGAGGCCGCTGAGCTGATCTACGAGTGCTTGTGTGTCTGCCATTGTGTTTTTTCTATTGTGGTGTCGTCGCGCCCGGAAGCCTCAGGGCATTTGAGCCGGACAGCCGTCCGACCGACGAGGAACCGGTTTTGGTTTGGTGTTGTTTGTCCGGTGCGGCTTCGAAAACACCGGGCAAAATTTTCAGGCCGCCTCCCCTGCCGCGTCGGCCTTTGCCTTGAGGACGCGGGCCAGGCTGGCGCCGGGCTCGTTGAGGATGCGGACAAACTGGGTCGCCGGGGTCTGCAGGAGGCCGAGGAGCTTGGCCTGCAGGGCCGCTTTGCTCGGAAGATCGGCCAGTTCGGCCACCTGTCCGGCATTCAGGGCGGCGTTGTCGAGAACCCCGCCACGAACGGCCGGTTTCTGAAACTCCGCGTGGAAGGACTTGAGGATTTTTGCGGCGGCGCAGATGTCCTCCTCCCCGGTGACCATGGCGGTCTGCCCTGTAAGCGATCCCTCGAGTTCGGGCATCTTCAGGTCCTGGGCCGCGATCTTCAGGAAGGTGTTGCGCACGACGCTGAGGCGCGCCCCGGCACCCGCCAGGCGGGTGCGGAGTTCTTCAAAATGGGGGACCTTCATGCCGGTGTAATCAACCACCAGCAAATACGGCGAGGATTTCAGTTTTTCGCGGACGTCCGCGACGATCAAAGTTTTCTCGTGTCTCATGGGAATTAGTTTTTCAGGTAGGGAGACGGGTCGACCGACACGCCCGGGGACATGGTGGCGCTGAGGGTGATCGATTCGACAAAGGAACCCTTTGCCGTGGCGGGGCGGGCCTTCACGACGGCCTCGATAACAGCCGTGCCGTTTTCCAGAAGCGCCTGGTTTTCGAATGAGAATTTGCCGACAGGCACCGCGACATTTCCATTCTTGTCGAGCTTGAACTCGACGCGCCCGGCTTTGACTTCCTTGACGGCCTTCGCCGTGTCGTCCGTGACGGTGCCGGTTTTGGGGTTCGGCATCAGGCCGCGAGGCCCGAGGACCTTGCCCAACTTGCGGACCTCCGCCATCGCCGACGGCGTGGCGATCGCGACATCGAAGTCCGAGAAACCGCCGGTCACTTTTTTGATGAGGTCTTCGAACCCGACAAACTCGGCACCGGCTTCCCTGGCGGTTTCGGCGGCCTGCCCGGTTGCGAAAACGAGAACCCTCACGTTCTTGCCGCTCCCGTTGGGGAGAGGGCAGGTCCCGCGAACCATCTGGTCGCTCTGCTTGGGATCGACGCCCAGCTTGAAAGAAAGCGTGACCGTCTGGTCGAACTTTGTGGGAGGAAGGGTCTTGAGGGTTTTGAGCGCCTCGGAGAACGGGTATTTTTTTCCGCCGTCCACTTTTTCAGCGGCGGCCCGGTAACGTTTGCTTCGGTTTTTTTGCATGGTGGTTTGCAGTGCGAGCGACCGGATGAGGTCTCCTGCTTTGTGGGTTTTCCGACAGGATGTCGGGAGCCGGTCACATTAACGAAACCCGCATGCGTGTCAAAGAAAATCTCAAAAATAATTTGACTGAAACGGAGGCGGTCCTATGCTGACCATCCCGCTGGGGCAAATCGTCACTCAGAGATCCAGCCGCACCACTTTTTTTATCCATGAACGCACAACTCCTCGAAGAAGCCGCAAAAGTCATCACGGAACCCCAGGTTCTCATCAACGCGGTTTCCCGGCGCGTGCGCCAGTTGACCGCGGGAAGCCGCCCCATGGTGGAGGCGGAGTTCCGGATGGGGCTGGCGGACATCGCCCTGCTGGAAATTGTCAGGGGCAAACTGGCAGTGGCTCCCAAGCCCGCGGCCTGAGAGTCCTCGGGAAAGGTTCCCGGATTCCATGTCCGCAGAGATCACCACAAACCGCAAAGCTCTCCGGGATTATCATATTCTCGAGCGGTTTGAGGCGGGAGTGGAGCTCAAGGGCACCGAGGTCAAGTCCCTCCGCGCCGGCCTGGTGTCGCTGCAAGGCGCGTTCGCCCGGGTTCACGGCGGGGGCCTCTGCCTTTACGAGGCGAGCATCCAACCCTACGAGCGTGCAAGCCACGAACAGCACGAGGCCAAGCGCGTCCGAAGGCTGCTTCTCCACCGGGCCGAAATCGACAAACTCGCAGGGGAGATCGAGCGCTCGGGGCGGACAGTCGTGGCCCTGAAAATGTATTGGAAAAAAGGGCGGGTCAAAGTGGAACTCGGGCTGGGCAAGGGAAAGGACGCGGGCGACAAACGTTCGGATTTGAAAAAGCGGGTGGCCGATCGCGAGATAGATCGCGCGGTGGCGGATTTCCAGCGGCGGAAGTAGTCCCGGTTTTTTCCTGAGGGTTTGGATTGATTTCATCTTCGGGACCGTCCATATCATTGAGGTTCTCAGTATGCGTATCTCCCTGTTCTCCCTTCTTGCCCAAGCGGGCTGCCTGGTTTTCACCGCGACATTGCTGGCCCAAGCGCCCACCCCGGCCCCCCCCGCTCCAAAACCCATTATCGTGAACGGGGGGTTCGAAACCAGATTCCCGCGCCAAAACATTTGGTGCGGGGTGGATTCCACCGGGGCTCTTGCGGGAGAAAAGGATGCGCTGCCGATTCTGGACACCACGAGCGGGACGATCACCGACACCAGCATGCCTGTCTCGGTATCGGTAGCCGACCTCAACGGCGACGGGCTTCTCGACATCGCCGTGATGGACGTCAAGGGATACCTGCGGATCTATTTCAATTCCGGCACCAAGACCGAGCCGAAGTTCACGGTGGGGGAGCTCGCCAATATTTTTCTCTCCCGGTACACCGAGACCGACCCGACTCTCCAAGGTCTGGATCCAAGACTCCACATGAGAGTGCGGGAGGGCCAGCGGATCCATCTCTGCGACATCACCCGTTCCGGGAAGAAAGACCTGGTGGTCGGAAACTACCTCGGCGAGATCATGCTCATCCCCAATTCCGGTTCTGGCGTCAAACCCGACTTCCGCCAGCCCTCGAGCATCGCGTCCGTGCTGATCCCTACCATGAAGGACTCGCTGAAAAAGTGGGGAAATGTGTTTGCCCCGGAAGTCTGGGACTGGAACCGGGACGGGAAGGACGACCTTCTTGTCGGCGAGGGGTCCTACTCCGCCAACAGCATCCATCTGCTGATCAACCAGGGCTCGGGATCCAAGCCCGCGTTCGACGAAAACAACAGCAGCGTGCTCGCCTACGGGATGGGTCTCGAACAGCTCACACCGTGCATTGTGGATTACAACGGCGACGGGTTCCAGGACCTGCTCGTCACGGAGCGCACGGGAAAGGTCGCCGTCTATCTCAACAAGGGAAAGCAATGGAAAGCCGGGGAGACCCTGGCCTTTGATTCGTTCATTTCCGTGGGCGGAGCGGCACCCGCAGCGGCCCCGGCGGCCAAGGACCCGATGGAGGCGGCGAAGGCCACCGGCCTCCTTTCGCTTGGCGGGATAGCCACGATCGCCGCCGGCGATTTCAACGGCGACGGGCTTTTCGATCTCGTCTTCGGGAAGAGCAACGGGAAAATCGCGATCTGCCTGAATACCGGGACAAAGACGGCGCCGAAATTTGGGGCACCCGTGGAAATCAAGGGTGATGCAGGGACCCCGCCGTTTTTTTCCCCGTCCGGATGGGAATGCGATTACGGCCTGGACCGCGGCAATTTCTACGGCTTCATCTCGGTGGTGAAGGACGAGGACGATCCCGAGGCCAAGCCGCCCGAGGGGATAGCCTGCCTCAAGGCCGGTTATGTCCCGAGCCCGAACAAAATCATGTCGGCACCGACGTTCTACAGCCCGGCTTTCGGCAAGGACTGGAAGCACTACATAGGAGGGAATTACTTTGGCTGGTGGGTGGACCAGTATTATGCACATAACAGGCGCCAGGCACCCGCGAATTTTTTCACGGTGAGCCAGTCCAAATACAGCAAGGACGGCCCCCCGATCTTCAAAATGGGGAAAACCTATGTCTTCTCGATGAAGGTCAAGGGCAACAAGGTCAACGATGCCAACGTGGGAATTACTTATTACGGCTACAAAAAGTTGAGCGAATCAAAAATCGAGCGCGGCGACCGGGGATCCGCGAAAACGACAAAAAACGAGGTTATGGAGTATAAGGTCGAGTCGGTTCCGTTCAGTGCGGGCCCGCAATGGACCGAGGTGAAAAAAGAGTTCACGCCGAAATTCGAGAAAAAAGACCTTGCCGACCCGCAGGAGACAGGCTTGTTGACCATGATCGAGTTCACCCTGACCCCCGGTTCGGGCACCCTCTACATCGACGATGTGAAAATCATCGAGAAGTAGCCTGCCTCTCCCGGCTGCCCGACGATGAAATACGACGCCATCATCGTTGGAGGGGGAGCGGCTGGGTTGTTCTGCGCGCTCACGGCCGGGCTGAGGGGGCGCAGGATCCTGGTCATCGAGCACAACGACAGGGCCGGAGAAAAAATCAAAATCTCCGGGGGCGGGCGCTGCAATTTCACAAACATCCACGCCGGCCCGGAGAACTACCTTTCGGAAAACCCCGCCTTCTGCCGGTCGGCGCTGGCCGGGTTTTCGCCGTGGGATTTCATCGCCCTCGTGGAAAAACACGGCATCTCCTACCACGAAAAAAAGCGGGGGCAGCAGTTCTGCGACGGGTCCTCGCGCAAAATCATTTCGATGCTTCTGGGCGAATGCGCGGACGCCCGTGCCGAGATCCGGACCGGATGCCGGGTCGAGGAAGTCCGGCAAGGATTTTCTCTCAAAACCAACGGGGGGGATTTCGAATGCGATTCTCTGGTCGTCGCCACCGGCGGGCTTTCCTTCCCGAGCCTGGGGGCAAGCGACTTCGGCCACCGGATCGCGCGGCAGTTCGGGATGCGGGTGACCGACCTTTGGCCGGGGCTCGTGCCGCTGGCCCTGCCGGCCCCCGCTCTCCGCGTCCTCGGTCCCGTCAGCGGAGCTTCGCTGCCGGTGCGCGTGAAGTGCGCGGGGCAATCCTTCGAGGAGGCCCTTCTTGTGACGCACCGCGGCTTCAGCGGGCCGGCTATCCTGCAGATTTCGTCGTATTGGAAAAAGGGCGATTCGCCCGTGTTTGACCTGCTACCGGGAAAAACTCCCGCTTTCCGCCCCGGCGCCACGAGCGCCCCCGCCTTTCTCTCGGAGTTCTGGCCGCGCCGGTTCGCCGATGCCTGGTGCTCGTTGCACGCCCCGCAAAAACCTTTGAACCATTGGTCGGACAGGGAGCGCCGCGAACTGATGCACCTCGCCCACAACTGGCCGGTCGCGTTTTCCGGGACGGAGGGATACGCGAAAGCGGAAGTCACGGTGGGGGGAGTCGATACCGCGGGGCTCTCCTCGAAAACCATGGAGTCCCGCTCCGTGCGCGGGCTCTATTTCATCGGCGAAGCGGTCGATGTGGCCGGCTGGCTGGGCGGCTACAACTTCCAGTGGGCCTGGGCGAGCGCCCACGCCGCCGGGCAGGCAATCTAGCCCGGTCTCGGAGCGGCCTCCGACTCGCGGAAGGTGATCCGGGCCTTGGTCAGATCGTAGGGCGACAACTCGACGGTCACGCGGTCGCCGGGAACGATCCGGATGAAATTTTTCCGCATCTTTCCGGAGATGTGCGAGAGCACGACATGGCCGTTCGGGAGCTTCACGCGGAACATCGTTCCGGGCAGCACATCCACCACCACTCCCTCGCTTGTGACACAGTCGTCTTTTGCCATGTGTGTGCCTTCCTAGCAAACTCACGGCTCGAAATCAACCCATCGCACGAGCGAAGCGAGATTTTGTCGGGAATCGGAGTGCCAGGTGAACGGGGTGTCCTGCATCCGGCCGATCAAACAGATCCTTGAAAAGCCGGCTCCGGCAAACCTCATCGCGTTCGCGGGCGTGCCCGGCCAGACCCCCAGCCCGCCCAGGTGGTTGGCAAAGCGCGCAAGGCAGGAAGGCAGATTCTCAGACAGCGGTTTGACGAAAACAAACCGGTGCAACGGAGAGTCGGGAAATTCTTCGCTCTTCTCGAAGACGACCGTCCACCCCGTCCCTTTCCAAACTCGGACACCGCGGTCTCCCGAGGCCCGGAAATCCCAGTCCGCCCGCGCATGCGCAATCTCCGCCTCCACGGCCAGCGGCAACGGAGGCGCGGGGCTCGCCGCCGCGAACCGCTCCATCTCGCGGGCAAGCGCTTCAGCGTATCGGAAGGCATCGCCCCCGACAAAAATCACCTGCGGCGAAAGGCATCCCTGCTGCTCGAACAGCGACACGTCTCGTGCCGCCAACGCGCAGGATTCCAATCCCGGATCATCGGAGACGACCCCGACGCTGACCCGGTGGCCATGGGCTTGGAAAGGGATCTGCGGAGGACATTTTGCGCGGAATTCCGCGACCGTGACATCGCTGCCGAAAACCACCCATGCCTCCGCGCGCCGCGGCCAGTCCTCGCCAAGCTGTCGCGAGCACTCCAGCCTCGAGGAAAGCCCGGCGGGCAGCAAACCCGGAAACCCCTCCATCTTCCCGAGCCCGCCGGACGGGAATTTGACAAGGTTGTGCGAGCCGAGAAGAAGCCCGCGCAGCATCGTTTGAAATGCGGCGTGCGGCGTGTTCCCGCTCAGGATGTGAAGGATCGTGCGCGGCGCGACCGCCATCGACAGGTGGCCTCCATACATCTGAAACCCGTCCAGGATTTCCTCGTGCCCGAGCTCCAGCCTCACGGATTCGATCATGTCCCTGGCCGTCGGTGGAGAAAGCTCCGGGAAGTGCGCGGCCGCCCGGGCCAGCGACTCCGCGCGATCGGCCGTGTTCATGAAAGGAGTTCGTCCGCCGCGAGCGAACATCCCCGCGGGATCGCGGCCGGATCGCGCCCGATGAGTTCGAAATCCCGCCCCCGCCGGATCGCGAGGTCGCGGGTCTGGATCGCGCAGACCGAGCCGAGGTTCGCTGCATCAAAGATTTTGAGGATCCCGGCTTCTCCCTCCCCGACTTCGATCCCCGTGGAAGGGCTGACGACCAGCCCTCTCGCCCAAGGGGGCGCTCTGTGCGGCCTTCCAAGGCCATTGGTGTAAAATTGGGAGATCAGCTCGGTCATGCCGTATTCATTCCACACCGAATCCGGCGGAAGTCCAAGCCGCTCCTGAAAAAGATGGTAAAGCTCGCTTTTCGGCATTTCGCGCCGCGTCCCCTTGTATCCGCCGGTCTCCACCGCAAGACTCCCCGCCGGCAGGACGACCCGGCGTCCGTTCATCCATTCAAAAAAGTCCAAGAATGCTAGGGCAGTGCCGAAGATCACCGTCTTCCCGGCCGTCTCCAAGAACGCCAGCAGCTCCCCTCTCCTGCTGAAAAAAAAACGATCCTGCGGCACCAGCCATGAGGCCATTTGGCTCAGCGAGGAATAGGGCGCCCCGGCTGCGTGAGGGATGATTGCGACAACATTCTCCGCCGGGAGCCCGGCCCGGATCCAACCGCGCGTCGCCGCGTGCAGATACAGCGAGAGCGAGCAGAAATGGTGCCGCCCGGGACTCCCGCCGGTCGTCCCGCTGGTCTCAAATGTCCGGATCGTTTGCTCTTCCGGAAACGATCTCAATCCCGCGGTTTTGAACGCGGAAACCGGGACGGCAGGGATCCCCTGCCAGCAGGTAGGCTCCGGGAGGCCGGAGCAGAAATCCCGGTAGGCCGGATTGTGCGCCCGCTGGAACCGGTGGACATCGAGGAGCCGATCCTCAAATCCCCCGCCGCCGGCAGCCATCCACCGGGAAATCTCTGTTTCCAGGTCGGCATAATGATCGGTGTGCTGCATGCGTTTTTTATCAAATTGTCACGAGGGGTTGCAGGCAGATAGAGTTCACTGCGTCCCTCCACTGTTACTGTTCGTGAAATTTTCCTCCGGGCTCCTCATTTTGATTCAGGCGGCTGCTTTTCTGCTGCTCGCCCCGGGGAGCATGGCACAGGGCGGGCCTCCACCTCAAGAGCTCACCGCACAGGAATGCTACACGAACGCCGAGCGGTTGTTTGCCGGCGAAAAATATTCCGAGGCCGCCGAGCTCTACGGCAAATTGGTGGCGGGATTCGGCCAGTCGAAAGATGCCGCCGAGGCGATCCGCAGCATCCGTTTCCGCCACGCCATGTGCTTCGTCCACATGAAAAAATTCGGCTTCGCGATCGGGCCGATCCAAACCGCCCTCCAACAGCAGCCGCCGCTCCAGTCGTCGGAAGTGCAGGAACTGCAGTTCTGGCTGGGGGTCGCCAACATGGAGGAAAAGAACTGCCCGGAGGCCCGCGCGGCTTTGGAAAAATTCCTGGCTCTCTTTCCCGCCGGCGCGGAGAAGAACCCCGCCTTCCTCCGGCAATACCCGTCCGCCATGAAAATCCCCGAGGCGAAAATCCTCATCGGCTCGGCCTGGCTGCTCGGCGAAAAATACAAAGAGGCCGCCGCGTATTTCGAAGGCATCCAGGACGGCATGGTCCCGGAAAACCGCGCGCGCGCAGTCGTCTTGCAGCTCTACTCGCTTTTGCAGGACAATCAAAACGAGGCGGCCATGAGGCTCGTCGAAAAGGAATTTCCCCGGATGGGCGACATCACCCAGCTGGTGACATTCCAGAGCCTCACGCTGGAGCTCGGCAACCGGTGGCTCGAAGCGGGGGAATACCGCAAGGCCATTTTCTGCCTTCAGCGGGTGTGGACATCCGACCGGCTTCTCAAGCACCAGGAGGCGCGGCTGGATGAACTCCAAAGCCGGCTCCAGGCCGCCGAGGCAACGCCCAAGGGCGATCCTTACACGAAGTTCCTGCTCGCCCAGTTGATTCAAAAGGTGAAGCGAGAGGTCGAAAACTTCCGGAAGATCCCGGGGTTCGATGCCGCCCTGCGCCTCCGCCTCGCCACCGCCTACCAGTCCATGAAGCGCTACCGCGAGGCCGCGCTCATTCTCGAAGACATGCTCGCCCGGATGCCCGCCGACAAGGTTGTCGAACGCGCGTCGGTCAATCTCGTCCAGGCATGGCTCGAGATCGGGCGGTGGCCGAAAGTCATCGAAACCGCCCGCGCCTTCGCCGAAAAATTCCCCGGCTCCCCGAGCCTCCCGCTGGTCGAATACCTCGCGGGCATCGCCGCGCAGAAGGATCTGCGGTTTGACGAGGCCATCGCCACGTTCGACAAGATCAGGGACTCCGACTTTGCGCCACGCGCGCTTTTCATGGAGGGATTCACCCTCCTGCTCGCCGAGAAAAACAAGGAGGCCGTCGGGGCGTTCGAGAAGTTCGGGGAAAAATATCCGTCGCACGAACTCAGCGGGGCAGCCGCCTACTGGCGGGGCATGGGGTATTCGCTCGACAGGCAGTTTGAAAAATCCAGAGCCGCGATGGACGACTACCTGCGGAAACACCAGGGCGACCAATACGCGGGCAACGCGGCGTTCCGCAAAGCCTATTGCGCCCAGCAGCTCGAGGATTACCGGACCAGCATCAAAGAACTTCGCTCGTTCATGCGCGCCTATCCCGGTCATGAGGAAACCGGCGAGGCCCGCATCCTGCTCGGCGATGCCCTGATGAACGGTGGAGAGATGGAGGAAGGCATCGCCTCTTTCAAAGGGATTCCGAAAGCGGACACCAGGTTCTACGAGGAGGGGGTTTTCAAAACCGGAAAGGCGCTCAAGCTCATGGAGGAATACGACTGCTACCTCAAGCTGATGCGGGACTTTCAAAAAGAAAACCCCCGCAGCCCGCGCGTGGCCGAGGCCATCTTCAATATCGGCTGGGTTTTCCGGCAAAAAGATCAGCCGGAAAAAGCGAGAGATGTCTATTGGGAAGCGATCAAGGAATACGGCGATGATCCCTCGATCCGTTCGGTGGAGGATCTCTTCCCGGCCCTCTCGAAACTTTACAAAGGCGAGGATGGTCCCGCCCAATACATGGCCCTTCTCGACGGCCTGCGGCAGGATGCCGAAAAATCCGGCAAGAAGACCCTCTCCATGCGCGCGCTCTGGGCGCAGGCCTCCGCCCTGAAGATGTCGGACCCCGCAGCTTCGCGTCAACTCCTCGGCGAAGCGGCCGCCCTCGCCGATGTGCAGACGACGAACCCGCTCCTCCTCGCGGATTTCGCGGAGGCGCTGCTGGCCGCCGGGCGCGAGAAAGAGGGCGAACAGATGTCGCTCGATCTCGTGAAATGGAACCCCCGCGCCCCACAAAAAGACCGCGCCCTCGCCAATCTCGGTTTCCTCGAGATGAAGCGAGGCCATGACCGGGCCGCGCTCGACGATTTTGACCGCTTCGAAAACGAGACCCTCGGCTCGCCGGTGTTCGGCCGCGTTCTCCTCGCCAAAGCGGCTCTTCTTCAAAAACGCGGCGAGAAGGCCAAGGCGCTCGCCGCGCTTGAGGCCGTCCTTTCCAACAAATATTCCGGCGGCAGCGAAAAAGCCGAAGCCCTCTACCGGACGGGCGAGATCCACATGTCGGACGGGAAACCGGAGCTCGCCGTGCCGTATTTCCAGCGGATTTACGTGATGCACGGACGCTGGGGGGAATGGGTCGCCAAGGCGTATCTCCGCAGCGGCGAGGCCTTCGAAAAATTGAACGACGCAACCAGCGCGCGCAAAACTTACCAGGAACTCGCCGCGAAAGAAGACCTCGCATCATTCCCGGAGTCCCGGCTCGCCAAAGATCGCCTCCAGGCGCTCGGCGGCCCGATCAAAGAGGAACCACCACAAGGATGAAATGCCTCCTCCTTTGCCTCGTTCTGGCCGCGCCCGTTCTTCCGGCGCAGGACGTGCTGTTTTTGAAAAGCGGCGAAAAGCGTTCCGGCCGTCTGTCCGGATTGGACGCCCAACAGCTCCGGCTCCAGGTCCCGCTGCCTCCGCCTCCCGGTTCCCCGGCGTCAGCCCAGCAGGTCTTCGCGTCGGTGACGATTCCGCGGAAAGACGTGGACTATATCGAGTTTGCGCCCGATCCCGCCATGGAAGAACTCCTGAAGTCTGCAACCATCAGTCAGGTGGTGGAAATCGGGGGCCTCTGGAACCGGGCCGAACCCTTGCTCAAGGTGCCGCGATCTTCCGCCGCGCGGATCGCCAATGTCTTGGGCAGCCTGCTCCTCCAGACGGGCGATCCCGCCAAGGCCGCCCGCGCACTCGAACTTTTCAAAGAAGTTGAAGTCGGCGCATGGAGCCCCTCCGACAAGCTGGCCGCGCGGCAGGGCCGTCTCCGCGCGATGGTGGCGACCGGGAATGCCAAAGAGGCCGTCGACGAGGCCATGGAACTGGCCGCCGTCACGGAAAATCCGGCCGTGCTCATCGAGGCAAAATACATTCTCGCCACCGCCGCCGACGCCTCGCTGCGCAGGCTCCTCAACGACAACCCGCGCTGGGAGGAAGATCCCCATGTCATCCCGGAACGTCACCGCCTCTACAACGAAGCCCTCGATTTCTACCTTTACCCGAGCCTTTTTGCCGGCTCCGAATCCGAGGCCGCCGCGCGCGGCCTCTGGGGCGCGGCCGGCATCTATCTTCTTGCGGGCGAAAGCCAGAAGGCCCTTGAATGTGCCCGCGATATCTCAACCCTCTACCCCGGCACGAAATTCGCCGGCCCCGCCGCGGAGTTCATCGCCTCGCTCCCCGAAGCCCAGCGCGCGATCAACCCGGAAAAAGAGGCCCGCGCCGGACTGGCACCCGCGCCGCAAAATGCGGCAGCGCCCGACAAATCACCCGAAGAAAAGCCGAAGAAAAAATCCCATGAAAAGAAAAAACCGAAAAACTCCTGAGATCTCTATGCGCCGCAGATGGCTGCGCGGATCCCGTCCCTGGCTCGCCGTTCTCGCGGCCCTGCTGGCCGCCTTCCTGCCGTCCACCGCAAGCGCCATGGGCGTCGCCAGCAGCAAGAGCCTGCTGGATCTTTATCGCGACGGCGGCCCGATCATGCACCTCATCGCGCTCTGCTCGGTCTCGGTCGTGGCGCTCGGCGCATATTGCGCGGTCATGTTCCGGAAAGGAAAACTCATGCCTCCCAACGCGGTCGCCCACCTCAACAACCTCATGGGCCAGCGCGATCTCCAGGGCGCGTATGATTTCTGCAGCGCGAACCCCTGCCTGCTCACGCACATCCTTGCCGGCGCCCTCACCAAGGCGAATTTCGAGAGGGACATGTTCAACAAAACCGCCATGGAAAACGCCATCGCGGACGACTGCTTCCGGGGGGAGACAAAAATGATGGTCGTCGTGAACTACCTGAACACGTTTGCCGTCCTTGCCCCGATGATCGGGCTCCTCGGCACCGTGGCGGGCATGATCACGAGCTTCAGCGCCCTGACCGCGGGAAAAGCCGAGGCGACCGACTTGGCCAAAGGCATTGGCGAAGCGCTCATCGCCACCGGCGGCGGGCTGCTCCTGGCCATCCCCTCCATGTTCCTCTATTTCTTCTTCCGCGGCATGCTCACCACGAACATGGCGGATGTCCACAAGTCGCTCTCGCACATTCTGGATCTCTTCACCGGCGAGGCGCACGGATCCCCTCCCGCAGCCCGGCAACTCTACGCCGACCCAACCGCGCCCGCAGCCGCCGAATAGCATCCCATGTCCGTAACACGCCGACGCATGCGCAGGGTTCACCACGACGAGGTCGGGCTCCAGATCGCCCCGATGATCGACGTGACGCTCCTCCTGCTTTTCTTCTTCATGCTCGCCGGCAAGATCACCAAGGGCGACAAACTCCTCGACATCAAAGTCCCCATCGCCGCGACCGGCAAGGTGCCTGTGGATGAAGGCGCCCGCGATGTCGTCAACATCGATGAAAAGGGCCAACTCTTCAGCGGCAGCCTCCCCGTGACAAAAAAGGAGCTGACCGAACATCTCAAACAGCGGTTCCGGGATTACCCGCCGCTCAAACTCTACATCCGCGCGGATGCCGAGACTCCGGGCAGGATGATCAAGGAAGTCATGGCGGTCGCCGCCGAGTCCGGCGCCATCGAAGTCATTTTCGGGGTGATCCAGAAATGAAACGCACCGAACACCCGCAGATAGACTTGCAGATCGCGCCGATGATCGACGTCTGCTTTCTGCTCCTTTTCTTCTACATCATCACCTCGAAGCCGGTGAAACCCGAGGCGGACATGAGCATGACCCTTCCGGGAACGGTCGCCCAGGAGGAATCGCTCGACATCCCGGACGAACAACGCATCACGATCCAGGATAACGGCCAGATCGTCCTCAACGATCTCGCCCTCGACAAACCGGAGGACAAAAACCTGCCCGCCCTGCTCGCGACCTTGCAGCGGTTCAAGGAATCCTCGGATGCGAACAAGAGCCGGGCGCTCATCACGCTGGATGTCTCGGACAGCGCCGTCCATCAGCGGGTGGTGGATGTCCTCAACGCCTGCGCGAAAGCCGGCATCCAGGGAGTGACATTCGCCGGGACAACAGGAGACGAGGAATGACTGCCGCTCTCCAGGCCAGCCCTCCCTCGCAAAAGCACAGGATCCGGCGCGTGGTCCTCGCCGTGATTCTGGTCAGCATCGGAATCCACATCGTGGCGGGCATCGTGGCCGGCGCGGTCATCGTGGCCAGGTATCTCACCGAACCGCCGGCCGAGTTCAAGGCCGCCCGCGATATCCGGCTGCCGGCCAAACAGCGCGAGCACCGGATGAACATGGCCTCGTTCGACGGCATGGCCCCGAAACCCAGCTTCAACGACAAAATGCAAAGCATCCGGCCCGCGCCATTCGCGCTCCCGGAGCTGCCGAAGATGGACATGGCCCAGGTGCTGCCGCTGGACCCGGGCGAGATCGTCTCCGACCAGGTTTCGAGCCTCGCCGGCAGCGGCGGTCTCGGAAACGGCCTAGGCAATGGCGGCTCGGGCGGAGGCGGGTTCGGTGGCGGTGCCGGCATGAGCTTTTTCGGGATCCAGTCGGCCGGCAAACGTATCCTCCTTCTCTTCGATGTCTCCACGAGCGTGGTCAACAAAGCGAATGCCGCGGGAGTTCCCCTCTCGAAGATCAAGGAGGAAACAGCAGATTTGATCGGCAAACTTCCGATCACGGCCCGGTTCGGGATCATCCAGTTCACCCGCAACTACAAACCGTTCAACAACGAGCTCGTTCCCGCCACCGACCAGAACCGCGCGGCCGCGCTCCAGTGGATCGACACCGAATGGGTCGAGACCGGCATGATGGCCGCCTCCAGAAAAGTCGTCCGCAACCCGCAGGGTCTCGTCGGCGTCCTGGATCTCGCCGCGAAGATGCAGCCGGATGTCATCTTCCTCATCTCGGACGCCAGCTTCCAGTGGACCCCTCCCGGAGAAAACAAAAACGCAAAAAAAACCGGCGGAAACTTCGGCGGAAACATCCCCTGGAAGGAAATCGAAAAGATCACCCAGGGCCCGCTCCAGGGCTCCGAGGGTTGCAAAATCCACTTCATCGGCTTCGAGATGAAACCCGATGACAAACGCGAGATCGGCACCATCGTCCGCAAATCCGGAGGCCAAATCCGCGAGATCAAGTGAAGGGACCTGTCGGACTTTGCTCAATCGCTTCGATGATCTGATCGCGCAAGAATTGTCAGACTTCTTAAACATCAATGATGTTGTGATCCCAAGGCGAGACGCGCAAATGTCAAAGAGCAAAGAACCGACCCCTTTCCTTCTGAATGGGTCATGTCAACCGTCGTCCCCAGGACAACAACCAGCGGGATGCTGATGAAAAGGTAGTCGATCCAGTTGAGTGTCATGGTCATTTTCCTGCTGCTTCCGGCGGGTCAGGCAATTGCCGGGGCCGGCCCGTGAAAAGCGGGGTGTTGGTCGGCGCAGGCTCGGATGAAACGACCATGTTGCCGAGCCAGTTGAACTTCATCTTGAGGCCGGGCGTTTTTTTCCAGAGTCCTTCGACCTCCTGTGTGAAGGCGAGCAGCGGGTAGGTGATGGTCAGCTCGTCGCCGGGTTTGATCCCGTCGAAGCGAACGTAGGCGCCGGACCACTTGACCGGGACGCTCTTCCCGCCAACAAACGCCCGCACCTCGTCGCGCGGTGCCCAGTGTGGCGGCCGCAGGAAGAACTCCTCTTTCACTCTGGCCTTGACGGTGATCCGGCCTTGGTCGGGGAAGAAAGAGACCACACGGCCCAGCTTCGAATCCCGGTTCAGCGCGAGGTTCACGTAAACGCCCCCAGGGCCGAGCTTGGAGTCGGGCAGGCGGTCGATGACATTGCTCCACGTTGTGTAGATGGCTCTCATGCCCTCCGGCGCGCAGCAACCGAACATCTCGAAACCGGACGCATTGCCCTGTAGAACGTTCTCATAGTCGTTGAGGCCGGAGCCGCCGACGATGCCTCCCTGGAACTTGCGGAGCTCCTCCAAACCCTTCCGGATACTCTCTTCGCCCGCCGATTGATTGAGTTTGCGGTAGTAGGTTTCGAATTCCGGGGTGACGATGAACTGAAGGTTGCTGATGTAGTTCCGGAAAAAGCGCTCAACGTAGTCGAAATATTCCGGGTGCCCGTCGCGAGCAATGAGCGAGGCCAGCGTGATCATGTCGGAGATGCAACAAGTCTCGTTGCAGTTGGTGGCCCAGTCCGGTGCGGCCGGGAACCAGCCCGTGCCGGTGCCCTGGGTCAGCATCCAGTCGAAGGATCGCTTGGCGAACTCCGTGTACCGGCCTTCGCCTGTGAGAACGCCAAGATGGGCGATGCCCCAGAGGGCGTGGAGAGTTCCGTGCCCGTGCCCGCCGCCGAAGTTGCCGTCGGCGCCGATCTGGATCCCGCCGGGCTGGATGCCGGCCATGATGCCCTCGGCGTAGGCTCTGGCAAAATCCAGAGCCTCTTGGTCGCCGGTCGCCAGATAGTCGTGCAGGAGCGCCTCGACCAGCGGGGCCGGCACCTTGTTCCAACTGTTGGGAATGGCACTGCCGTCCTGCTTGAGGGCACCCATGCCGGCAGGCAGATAGCACTTGTCCGGAACGGGAAAGACCGCAACTTTCCGAAGTCTGAGCATGATCTTCCGGGCAACGGCTTTGGACTCCGGGTTGGCGGTCCGGCGGAAATCCTCGGCCAGCGCGTAGAGGATCTTGGTGGCACCCCAGACGTGATAGACGTAGTCTTCCTTCTGGTAAACCTTGTTGATATCCGCCTCGTTATACGCGCCGGGCGGGGCGAGCACCGTCCCGTCATCCTGGACGTATTCCAGGAGCCGTTTGTGGAATGCCGTCTCGACGTCCCTGCCGGCTTTGGAACCGGAGACGTCGCGCATGTAATACCATTCCCAATTCATGCGCGCGTCCGTGTCGCAGGGCACGACCACGTCATGTCCGGCCGGGACCGGCGGGCATTTCAGAGGATGGCACTGGAAGACCGGCTCAAAGTTCAGTTCCGGCCGCGGGGTGCGGATGAGATAGTTCATCGCCCAGCCGGCCATGCGCTTGAGGTCGATGTCCTTCGATGCGGGGTCCGGCGGGAGGAGCGCCACTTTCGAGGGCGCCTCAACCGCCACGCTGAGGCCGCCAACCTTGCCGGACAATCCTTGAATCACGGGACGGGCTCCGTCTGGATTTTGATCTCCGTTTGTTTCGCCGCTGAGGGTGCCCCCGCAAAGAAGAGCGGCAAGCGCGGCCCAAACAAGCCCTCGGATCACGAGTGGCGGTCCTTCCGTTTGGAATTTGAATTTTCCACTTGAGCTATCGCCCACGACTGGCGCGGGCCGTATTTAGGCATTTTGTTCATAGTTTTATCGAAAAAAATTCGGCCCGCGCCCCCGTGGGGTCGGAGGGTGTTATGCTGGCAGATCGGGGTTTGAGAGTCAAGCGCACCCCGGCTTCCCACAATCCGAGGTGGCGCAGGATGCGTTCGATGACGTCGGCATCGTCGGTTGGAAGCTTTTGTCCGGGATGTGCTGGGTGATGCGGGCGATAATTCCTTGATGAGCCCGCGATGAAATCGAAAATAGGGGCGGGGCATCTTGGGGATCGTGAACGTGAAATGCCGGTGCGGCACGGGCGCGAGGACGGTCTCGGCCAGCAGTACGCCGAAGAACTGCACCTTCTTCTGGTGGCACGACGGGCAGAACCACCGGCCCTTGCACGAGAACGGCAGCAGGTATTCGTGGCTTGCCGAGTCAGCGGTCCTCGGCTATCGCGGAGGCTGCATGCAGGATTCCGTCCTTGTTGTTGAAGACGAGACCGATGTTGTGGACATTTTGCGCTACAATCTCGGAAGGGCGGGCTTTGAAGTGCTGATCGCCGTGACGGGCGACCGGGGGCTCGACATGGCGCGACAAATGAGGCCGGACGTCATCGTGCTGGACCTCATGCTGCCGGGGATGACCGGCCACGAGGTGTGCCGGGCCTTGAAGGGCGACGCCAACACCGAAGCCATTCCCATCGTGATGCTGACGGCCAAAGGAGAGCCCCACGAGCGCGTGAAAGGCCTCGAATTGGGCGCGGACGACTACGTCACGAAGCCGTTCAGCCCGCGCGAGCTGGTCCTCCGGGTCCAGGCGCTCCTCAAGCGGCATCGCGTGGTGCCGCGTTCGGGAACCCTCCAGGTCGAGGGAATCTATCTCGACAAAACCAGCTTTGAAGCCCGGCTGGACGGACAGCGTTTCAACCTGACCACCACGGAATTCAAGCTTCTCAGCGTGATGCTCGAGCGCCGCGGCAGAACTCTTTCCCGCGAAACGCTCCTCGCCGATGTCTGGGGCTATGAAAACACCTCCCTCGACACGCGCACCGTCGATACCCACATGCGGCGGCTGCGGGAGAAACTGGGCAAGTATTCGGAACGATTGGAAACCATTCGCGGCGAGGGCTACCGGTTCAATGCGGTAGCGGAAGATTGAGCCCGCTTTGGAGCATCGCGGCTTCGGCCCTCGCCACCGTCGCGGGATTGCTGGTCTGTTTCCAGATCCTCCGGCCGTATGCCCGCGTGCGCGAGTCCCTCAGGCGTCTCGCGGAGCGCGATTTCGGGCCGGCCCCCCTGCCTTCCACGACCGGGATCTTCAAGGGGCCGATCCGCGACATCCGCAAAATTTCGGAACTTCTCCAGCAGCTCGACCGCCAGATTTCAGATGAAGGATTCAGTCTCAGGGCCATTCTTTCCAGCATGGTCGAGGGGGTCCTGATCGCGGACGGCTCGCAAAGGGTCCGTCTCGCCAACGACGCGCTGATCAAACTGCTCGACCTCAGGGAGTCCCCGCTGAACCGTCCGGTGATCGAGGTTTTCCGCAAGCACGAGCTCCAGAACGCGCTCGAGACCGCGCTTGCGGAGGGAACCCCCCAGGAAATCGAAATCACCATGGAGATCCCCTCCCCGAACGGAGGCTACGAGGTCAAACACCTGGACGTGAATGTGGCAGGCCTCATGCCTCAGCCGCAGGCCCGCCCGATCGCGGCGCTGGTCGTCTTTCATGACGTGACCGCCATCCGGAATCTTGAAGCCAGGCAGCGCGAGTTGCTCGCAAATGTTTCCCACGAATTCCGCACCCCCCTCTCCATCATCAACGGCTACGTCGAAACCCTGATGGACGGGGCGCTGGCGGACCCGGAAATGGCCCAGCGCTCCTTGAAGGCCATGCACAAAAATTCCCGGCGCCTCGCGCTTCTCATCGACGACCTTCTCACCATGTCCCGGCTCGAAGAGCGCGCCAAACTCCTCGAGTTCCGGCCGGTCAACCTGCGCGAGTTGCTCGGGCATGTGCTGGAGCACCTGGAACCCACCATCACGGAACGCGGCGCAAAGGTCGTCGTCGATTGGCCGGACGATGCCGCCCAAGCCGAGGCGGACGGCCGGCGGATGGAGCAGGTGTATTCCAACCTGCTGGGAAACGCGCTCCGCTACGGAGAGGTCGAACATCTGACCGTGCGCGTCTCCGCCCAAAGGCGCGAAAACGAGATCTGCATCGCGTTTTCCGACAACGGCCCGGGAATCCCGATCGGCGACCAGGCCCATATCTTCGAACGGTTTTACCGCGTTTACAAAGACCGCTCGCGCGATGCGGGCGGCACGGGGCTCGGGCTCTCGATCGTGAAAAACATCGTCGAAGCGCACGGAGGCAGCGTCTCCGTGGAGAGCAAGCCGGGATCGGGGGCCACCTTCCGCGTCTGTCTGCCACTCAGCCAGGGATCGGTTGCCACAACAGAAATTTAATTTTCCCGCAACTTTCCGGAAACCGGCTGGTTTTATCCCGTGCAACCCACAAAATCCAAATGAAAATCAGACTCCTTATCCCCGTTCTCGCCGCCTGCACCGGCCCGCTCTGCGCACAGTCTCCGCAGCCCGCCGGATCCCCTTCTCCCTTTCCCCAGCGCCCCGGCCCCGCCGGGGAACAGATGAAAGAACGCTTCCGCGATAAAATGATGGAAAACCTGCCGCCGGAAATCCGCGCGCGTTTTGAAGCGGCCCGCGAAAAGGCCATGCAGGACCCGAATATTCAGGAACTGAAAAAAAACGCGGAGACCGCGAACGAAGCGCTGCGCAAGGCGATGCGCGAAGCCATCCTCAAGGCGGATCCGGGACTGGAGGCAATCATCAAGGAACGGATGAAGGACAGAATGAAGGACGGTAAACCCGGGGAGCCGCCCGGTTTGTCCAATCTCAGCGAAGGCGATCGCCAGAAGCTGATGGCGGCGCGCGAGAAGGCCAAAAACGACCCCGCTGTCCTGGCGGCCGAGGAATTGAAGAAAAACGCGAAAACCCCCGAGGAACGGCACGCGGCAATGGAACAATTCCACAAGGCGATGAAGGCCGCGCTCCTGAATGCCGATCCGACCTTGGGGCCTCTCCTCGACGAGTTGAAAGCGCCGCAAGGCCCTCCTCCCGCTCCCTGAATAAATCCTGCGGTGGAGGATAATCCGCGCGCGCACCCGGCATGGATCGGGTCGTCGTGTCATCGAACGCTCACCCGACCCAGTCGAAATGCACGACCTGCACGATGTCCGGATGGAGGCTGTGGTGGACCGGGCAGGCCAGCGCGGCGTTCTCGAGGGTTTTGCGCTTGGGAAAATCCGGCGGAAGAGGGATCGTGAATGCGACTTCGAGCTTCACAATCCGGCGCGGGGAATCGGTGGACATCACTTTGTCCACTGAGACCTTCACTTTCCCGAGCGTGACCCCGTGTTGCTCCGCGGCGATCCCCATGATCGTCGCCATGCAGGTGCCGAGCGATGCCGCCGCAAGATCGGTCGGCGAGAAGGATTCGCCCCTGCCGTGGTTGTCCGCCGGCGCGTCGGTCAATATTTTCGCTCCCGACGGACCGTGCACCGCCTCGCACCGGAGAGAACCCAGATAAGAAATGTCAATGTGAACCATGCGGCTATCTCCGCAGAAATCTCCACCTTTCGCAACAACTCCCTTCAAAATCGACCGCCGGGATCGGGGCGTACGGCAGGCAAGACCCGGCGGGCCTCACTCGTCGGATGAGCGCAGCTTGGTGAGGACGCTGAAGTCCTCGAGCGTCGTGGTGTCTCCGGTGATCGCGGTGCCGGCCGCGACCTGTTTGAGAAGGCGGCGCATGATTTTCCCGCTGCGGGTTTTCGGGAGCACCTCGGTGAAGCGGATGTCATCCGGCTTGGCGATGGCCCCGATGGAGTGCGCGACGTGCCGGCGGAGTGCCTCGGCGAGTTCGTTGCTGGCCTTGTGGCCGGAACGGAGCGTGACGAACGCCACGACCGCCTGCCCCTTGATATCATCCGGACGCCCGACGACCGCCGCTTCGGCGACATCGTGGTGCGAGACCAGTGCGCTCTCCACCTCGGCCGTGCCCAGGCGGTGTCCGGCGACGTTCAGGACATCGTCGATACGTCCGACGATCCAGAAATATCCGTCATTGTCCCTGCGGGCCCCATCGCCGGTGAAGTAGCACCCTTTGACTTCGCTCCAGTATTCTTTCCGGTAGCGCGGTTTGTCTCCGTAAATGGTGCGCAGCATGGAAGGCCAAGGCTTGCGGATGACGAGTTTGCCGCCCTCGAGCGGGCCGACTTCCAGGCCGTTGTCATCCACAACCGCCGCGTCGATTCCAAAAAACGGGAGCGTGGCGGTGCCCGGCTTGAGCGGGGTCACCCCGGGCAGCGGAGAAATCATGATCGCGCCGGTCTCGGTCTGCCACCAGGTGTCCACGATCGGGCAGCGCCCGTGGCCGATGTGTTTGAAATACCACATCCAGGCCTCGGGGTTGATCGGCTCCCCGACCGTTCCCAAAAGACGGAGCGAGGAGAGGTCGTGCTTTCGAGGCCAGTCGTCGCCCCACTTCATAAATGCCCGGATGGCCGTCGGGGCGGTGTAAAGAATCGTGACTCCGAATTCCTCGACAATCTTCCAGAAGCGATCCGGCTCCGGCCAGTTCGGCGCGCCCTCATACATGACGCACGTGGCGCCGTTCGCCAGCGGCCCGTAAACGAGATAGCTGTGCCCGGTAATCCACCCGACATCGGCCGTGCACCAGTAAACGTCGTCCTCGCGCAGGTCGAAAATGTATTTCGTCGTCGAGGCAGTGCCCGTGAGGTAACCGCCGGTCGTGTGGAGGACGCCCTTGGGCTTCCCGGTGGAGCCGCTGGTATAGAGGATGAAGAGCGGGTGCTCGCTGTCCACCGGAAGCGGCGGGCACTTCGCGTCCACGTATTCGGCTTCGCGGTGCCACCATACGTCGCGGCCTTCCTGGATATGGATGTCCAAGTGGGTCCGACGGAAAACAATCACGCGCCGGATCTGTTTCGAGCCTTCGAGCGCGTGGTCCACATTTTGTTTGAGCGTCACGATCGCGCCGCGACGGTAGCCGCCGTCGGCAGTGACCACCACGGTCGCCCCGCTGTCGGCGATCCGATCCTTGATGCTCTCGCTGCTGAACCCTCCGAACACCACGCTGTGAACCGCCCCGATGCGGGCACAACCGAGCATGGCAATCACCGCCTCCGGAATCAGCGGCATGTAAATCAAAACGCGGTCGCCCGACACGACCCCGTTCCTCTTGAGGATGTTCGCGAAAATACAAACCTCGCGGTGGAGCTGGTGGTAGGTCAGCGTGCGGCGGTCGCCCGGCTCCCCCTCCCAGATGATGGCGGCCTTGTTGCGGCGCGGCCCGTCGAGATGCCGGTCCAGACAGTTTTCGCTCGCGTTCAGTTTTCCGCCGACAAACCACTTGGCGAACGGCGCCTTCCAGTCCAGCACGCGAGCCCACTTTTTTTGCCAGGTCAGCGTGGCCGCTTCTTTCGCCCAGAACTTTTCCGGAGACCTGACCGACTCGGCATGAAGTTTTTTGTAGGTGGCCGGATTCGAGATCAGCGACTTTTTTGCAAACTCCCGCGAGGGTTTGAAAACGCGCTTCTCAATCAGGTGCGACTCGATGCCGGCGGATGCGGTATTTTTAGCCATAGGGATGAAAGCGGGAGGAATCTAGGCACGAAAACGCCGCCGATGCAACCGGCGTTTTTGATCTCCGTCAAAACGCAGTCCGGGGAGCGCACGCGCGCGCGGAGGTCGGCGACCCGCCGACCGGATATCGATCCTCTGATTCCAAACGAGTGAATGGCGGGTCGCCATTCACAGCACGCGCGCGCGCTCCCCGGAACCCGGATGCCGCAAGCGGGCTAGCGCCCGAAGGTCTCCCGCATCCGATCACAATAATACCGGACGAGATCCCACTCGGCTTCGAGCGGAATCCGGTGGTCGGGGCACGGGATGTAGCCTCCCAGTTCCACGATCGGCTTCAACCGCTGGATCTCGGCATCGATCGCCGGGCGGTCGAGCGCGAACACGCGCTTGTCCATGCCGCCCACGCCGCGGATCTCGCGCCCGAATTTTTCGCGCCACGGGCGGATGCTGGCCGCCCACGTGCCAACCTCGATGGGAAACATGATGTCCACCCCGCTCTCAAGCCAGATCGGCACCAGCGCGTCGATGCATCCGTCGCAATCGACCGAGGCAAACTCGACGCCATGTTTCCTGGCGGCATCGGTGATCTTCACATACCACGGCGCGCAAACCTCGCGAAAAAAGGCCGGGTTGACCAGCGGGCCATGGTTGAAACAGATATCTTCCCAGAAATGCAGGTAATCGGGTTTGGGTCCCCGCGCGAAAATCTCCTCTGCCACGCGCAATATCAACCCGCCAACGGTATCGACGATTTCCCGCACCAGATCAGGGTCGTCGGCAAGCATGTAGGACAGCCCTTCGATCCCAACCCAATTGCGCACCCATCCGATGAGGCTTCCCAGATACAAGGCCTGCAATTCGGCGCGATCTTCCCGCTGGAAAACGGCCAGGTCCTCCTGCTTGACCCGCTCCGGGAACCATTGAAGACGCGGCAGATAATGCTCTTCCCACGAGGCCCGGTCTTTCAGGAGATGATCCACTTCCGACGGGATCGAGAGCACGCCCGGATGGTCCATGACGGTCACCCCGTCCGATTGCCGGACATGGCGGGAGCCGTCCGGAAACGTCCGGAGAACCTCCCACACGAACCCCGGATCCAGCCCGCTGGAAGGAGAAGCCCCGTATCCCCACCCGATATCGAACCCGAGTTTCTCGGCCACCATCCGCTCGCCGTTGCCCCGCCCGAGCTCCTTCCGCTCCGCGTCGCACGGGATCCGCCCCTCCGCCTCCCATTTGTCGTAGAGTTCGTTCCAGAAGCCAAAATGCACGACCGGCATCCAGTCGTATTCCTCGTAGCGCAGGATACGCAGGACGCGTTCCCGCATTGTCATGCGCTCTTCGGTCAGGGACGGCACGGAGGAGGAGAGAGTTGGCATGCCATGAAGTTGAAAAAAACGCCCGTGTTTTTGCCATAGCATAACTTGTCAATTAGCTATAATATCCTGCTATGCGCAGGGACATCGTTTTTTTCGATCCGCTCTGGAATCCGGGCGACCGGAGAATCTCGGCCGGCGAGTTCCGCCAGGGCTCCCGCTATTCCACCACGCGGCCGAAGGGGCGGGGCGACTATCTCCTGCTCGCCACGGTCGCCGGCTCGGGCCTGCTGGAATCCGGCGGAACAAGGCTGGAAACCCGGGCGGGAACGGTCGCGCTTTTCGAGCCGGATGCCCCGCAGCATTATCAAACGAATCCCAAAAGCACGCACTGGCATCTTGTCTGGACGCATTTTCAAGCCCGGCCAACATGGATGGCGTGGCTCGATTGGCCGTCTCCCAGCCGCGGGTTCCGCGCAACCGAAATCCCCGAGGGCGAAGCCCGGATCAATTGCTGGAAATCCCTCAGGAGGATCCGCCGGTCACTCGAACTGGCCGGCACCTCGAGCGAGGATCTCGCCCTGAACGCGCTCGAGACCGCCCTGCTGTGGGTCCGCGAATCGCTCGCGCAGGAAGGGCGCTTCCGCCTGGACCCGAGGATCCGCCATGCACTCGACATCATGGGGTCGGAACTTTCCTCCCCGTTTTCCGTGGCCGGCCTCGCAAAGTCCTGCGGCCTCTCCGCCTCCCGGTTGTCCCATCTTTTCCGCGCGCAGGTGGGATCGAGCCCGCAGAGGTTCAGCGAGCGCTTCCGCCTGAACCGTGCCGCGGAGTTTCTGCGCCTTGGCGGCATGACGGTCGGCGAGGTCGCCCAAGAAGTCGGCTTCGACAGCGCGTTCTACTTTTCCAACCGCTTCCGGAAAGCCTTTGGAAAAAGCCCGCGGGATTTCGCGAAATCGCCAGTCGCATGAGCCATCAATAGCTGTGAAAAATAAAAGTTCCCCATGGGCATCATGACGGCCATCAAAGAAAATCCAGATGGGCCTCGCGCCCGGAAGGCAAAACTGGACATCTCCGGCGTGTTGCGTTAACAGCGGACCGTGAAAGCGCTGTTGAATCCATGACACCCATTCCCAACAACGTCGAAGGCGCGTTCCTCATCAGTATTATCGATTTCATTCTGAGCTTCGTGATCATATCCGGCATCGGGGTCATCCTCGCGATTCTGCCGGTGGTGAACCGATACTGGGTGATTGATGACAAGGATCTGAAGGGCGGGCATTGAGGCCGCGAGGGGGAAGAGAAAATGCTGGATCAACTGCTTTCGCTATTTGACACGCTGCTGAAACAAACCGGGCTCGCGCACCTGTATTGGGGGAACTTCGCGATGCTCGGCGTAGGCTCCGGCATGATTTACCTGGCGGTGGTGAAAAAATGCGAGCCGTTCCTGCTGATCGGGATCGGGTTTGCCTGTATCGTGGTGAACATCCCGGGATCCGACCTCGCGGCGCCGGGAGGGCTCTTCGATTATGCCTACAAGGGCGTTTCGCTGCTGATCGTTCCGCCGCTGATTTTCCTCGGAGTGGGGGCGATCACCGATTTCGGGCCGATGATCGCCAACCCGAAACTCGTCATTCTCGGGGCCGGCGCGCATCTGGGGATCTTCGTCGCGCTCATCCTGGCAAAGGTGCTGGGCTTCAGCCTTTCGGAAGCGGGTGCGATCGGGATCATCGGCGGAGCGGACGGACCGATGGCGATTTTTGTCACCATGAAGCTCGCCCCGCACCTGCTTTCGCCGATCTCCGTGGCCGCGTATTCCTACATGGCGCTGATGCCGATCATCCAGCCGCCGATCATGAGATTGCTGACCACGAAGGCCGAGAGGAACATCCAGATGGCCCAACTGCGCAAGGTCAGCCGCGTCGAGAAGATCATCTTCCCCGTGATCATCGCCATCATCGTCAACCTGTTCTTCCCGCCTGTGGCTCCTCTGGTGACGATGCTGATGCTCGGCAATCTGTTCCGCGAAGTCCTCATCGTGGACCGCCTCTCGGATACCGCGGGAGGGACGCTGCTCAACATGGTCACCATCGTGCTGACCGTGGCGATCGGTTCGACCATGAGCGCGAAAACCTTCCTCAGCATGCAGACCGTGGAAATTGTCGGCCTCGGCCTCCTCGCCTTCGTTTTCGGGACCGCCTCCGGTGTCGTCACGGCGAAAATCATGAACCTTTTCCTGAAGACCAAGATCAACCCGCTCATCGGATCCGCAGGCATCGCCTCGGTTCCCATCGCCGCGCGCGTCTCGCACATCGTCGCAAACAAAGAAAATCCCAAGCTGTTCCTCATTTACCACGCCATGGGACCGAACCTGGCCGGCGTCTTTGGCACGGCGATTTCCGGCGGCATCCTCCTCGCTCTCCTCGGTGCAAAATAATTAACATCCAATCAAAACCCATGAAACAACCCGCTCCCCCCGATGATACCTGTGCCCGCGTCATGGCGACGGATTATCCCGTGCTCACGGCCGGGATGACCCTCGCCGAATGCCTGAGGGCTTTCGTTCAAAACAAAGTGCTGGCCATGCCGGTCGTCGATAACAACGGCCGATACATCGGCCAGTTCCGGAAAAACCTGCTCATCGCCGCAATCCTTCCCCAGGTTGCGGTGCATGACCCGCGCTTCGACCGGATCGCGAAAATGATCGATGGCGGCATGTTGTCGGAAACCATGGAGGACGTGCGCGAGCGCTTCTCCGCCATTGCCGACAAGCCGGTGCGCCGCTACCTGGACACCGACACGCCCGTGCTGCGGCCGGATCAACCGCTCGTCACCGCGATGTTCTACCTTTTCCACGGCCGGAATTTTCTCCCCGTCGTCGAGCCCGCCAGCGGGCTTTTGGTCGGGGTCATCTCGGCATGGGACATCCTCGACAGCATCCTCGCAAAAGCCTGAGGCATCTTCGCCAAACCGCCTGCTGATAGCGACAAGCCCTTGGCACAAGGCCCCATTCCATGCAGCCAACAGGGCAGATCCGGACGCTTTTTAGAGGATTTCGCAAAGATGTCCGCTCGGGGATATTTATTATATTGGCCCCATCTGCCTTTTCTATGGCGCAATTGATGGCTCAGCACACAGATGACCAATCTCATTGATCCCAGCTTTCCACGCAGCCTCATCGCTCGATTGAGGGAGGATATGGAGCTCGATGTCACGCAGGCACGTCTTCCCAAAAACGGCATGTGGAAATCGGCTTTTCTCATGCGGGCCGGCGATTTCCGATTCGTTTTGCGCGTGGAACCCGAGCCCGCGTTGAAGCTTCGCCGGGCCACCTCGGCCCAGGAACGCGCCAGCAACCTGCGTCTGCCCGCACCAAAATCTCTGGGCCAGGGATTCGAGCCCGGCGACAAGCCGTTCATGTGGACGGCTGAAGAATTCATCGAGGGGGATTTCTACTTCCCATCCTCAATGGAACCCGCTCTCGCACAGCGGGCGTCCCGGTGTCTGGGCGAAGTGCTGCGCAACCTGCACACACTGCCGGTCAACGGCTATGGCGAGCTGAATCCGGATTGCCGCGCTGCCGAGTTTGCCGGTTGGGATGATTATCTGGCCTCAAAGTGGCGCGAATTGCTACGCGCGAAGGATCTGGTGGATGTTTCCGCCGAGCGTGAAGAAATCGAGGAAGCCCTCCATTTCCTTGCAAAGCATCCCCCCCAAAGTGCCGTGCTGTGCCACGGGGATTTTGCGGACGACAACATCCTTCTGGCTGCTGATGGCCAGGTCCGCGCCATCATAGACTGGAACAACTGTCTGGCGTGTGACCCGGCCTATGACCTTGCCTACAGTTTCATCTGGCCCCAGAGAATTGATTGCCTGCACGAGATGTTCAGGGGATATGCACCCGACAATCCAGAGATGTTCTGGCTGCGCATTCGAGCCCACCGACTTCTGCTGGCCATCACGTTCATCGTCAGAAACTGCGATCGCGCTAACGAAGACGGCAAAGCGTTTTTTATCAAGATGTTGAGGGGGCTGAATACCTCCCCGAAAAACTGGTCGAGTGAATGTCCTCGCCTCCCTCCTTAGGGAAGGCAAATACGACCTGAATTGTTGCCATTTAGACTTACTAGACCGTGCCGAACTTCATCTCGTCCAGCCTTGCGCACCGCCCCCCATCGACTGAAAAACGGGTGGAACGCCAACAAACCAGCCGGCCAGCGGGTTTTGCTAAAGGCTCGATTTAGCAACTCAGAATATGAGTGAACCGTGTCAAGTGGGTTTGTTGATCGAAACGTCCAATGCCTATGCGCGGGGGCTTATGTCCGGGGTCGCCGCCTATGTCCGCCAGCACGTTCCTTGGGCCATCTTTTTATCCGAAAGCCACCGCGGCGACTGTTCCCTCGCGTGGCTTTCGCATTGGAAGGGGCAAGGCTTAATTGCACGAATCGAAAACCCGAAGATTGCCCGATTCGTCAAACAGTTGGGGATTCCGGTGGTGGATGTCAGTGCCGCACGCCTTATCCCGTCGCTGCCATGGGTGGAAACTGATGACGAGAAAATCGCGCAGTTGGCCACCGAGCATCTGCTGGAACGAGGGTTTAAACGATTTGGGTTTTGTGGCGATCACCGCTTCAACTGGTCCCGGTGGCGGCAGGAGCATTTTGCCGATCTCATCCGGAAGCGCGGGCTCTTCTGTTCCATCTACAATTCCGGGCGAGCAGAAACCGGTTATCAGGCGGGAGAAATCGAAGGCATTGCCGGGTGGGTGAGCCGGTTGCCCAAACCGGCGGCAATCATGGCATGTTATGACTTCCAAGGGCGGAAGGTCTTGAACGCCTGCAGCCAACGTGGAATTGCGGTGCCAGATGAGGTTGCCGTCCTCGGGGTTGACAACGACGAGGTGCTCTGCGACTTTGCCGCCCCGCCGTTGTCCAGCGTCATCTTAAACCCACACCGAACCGGCTACGAGGCGGCGGCGCTGCTCGCCCGCATGATGGACGGAGAGCGGATCGGCGCGGAGGCCCATCGCATCGAGCCGCTCGGCGTGGCGACGCGACAATCCACGGATGTCCTGGCGGTGGAAGACGGTGGAGTGGCCGCAGCCGTCCGCTTTATCCGGGAGCACGCCTGCGAAGGCATCAGCGTCAAAGACGTATTGCGGGCGGTGCCCCAATCTCGCCGGTCGCTTGAGGAGCGGTTCAAAAAACTCATCGGGCGCACGCCTCACGAGGAAATCAGCCGGGTTCAGCTCAACCAGGTCAAACTGCTTCTCGCGGAGACAGACTGGTCGTTGGAACGGATCGCGGAATGCACCGGTTTCGCACACGCCGGATACCTGAGCTCGGTTTTTCGCCGGATGAGCGGGGCCACCCCCAGCCATTATCGCGCGTTGAACCGCCCGAAAGTCGCCGGTAAAATATTATAAATTAAAAACGCAATACCGTATGGTGCGTTCTCTGCAAATGGGCAGAGTGACGATGCCTTAGAGACCAGCCATTCTGCGACACGGATGGAAATAAAACTCAGCGCACTATGAAATCATCTGTCAATAGGAGCAAAATTAACGTGGCTGTCGTCGGATTGGGGTTCGGCGCGGAATTCATCCCCATCTACCAACGACATCCGCACGCCAATCTTTACGCCATTTGCCAGCGTTCAACTACAAAGCTGAATGCCGTGGGCGATGCCTTTGGCGTGACGGAACGGTATGCGGACTATCGAGATCTGCTCAAAGACCCGAAAATTGATGCCGTTCACATCAATACGCCGATTCCCGACCACGCTTCGATGGCGATTGCAGCCCTCAAAGCCGGAAAACATGTCGCCTGCACGGTGCCTATGGCGACATCCATCGCCGACTGCAAAAAGATCGTGGAACTCCAGAAAACAACCGGTCTCACGTATATGATGATGGAGACCGTGATCTATTCCCGGGAGTTTCTCTACATCAAGGAGCTCTACAACAACGGGGATCTCGGCAAGCTCCAATTCCTTCAGGCCAGCCATCAGCAGGACATGGACGGCTGGCCGAACTACTGGCCAGGCCTGCCGCCGATGTGGTATGCGACACATTGCGTCGGTCCGGTGTGCGCACTTGCCGGCGCCGACGCAGAATACGTGTCCTGCTTCGGTTCCGGAACGATCCGCTCAGAGCTTATCGAAAAATATGATTCGCCGTTTGCCGTCGAAACGACCCACATCAAACTGAGTGGTTCCGATCTTTCCGCGCGAATCCATCGGTCGCTCTTTGATGTGGCAAGGCAATATCGTGAAAGCTTCGATGTGTATGGTTCCAAGGCGTCGGTGGAATGGCCGCTCATCGAACATGAACCGCTGGTGATGCACCGCGCGAAGCTGCCGGAAGCAAAAATCCCAAAATGTGTCAAAGCACCCGACTACGCCAGCCGTTTGCCCAAATCCATTCGCGGTTTCACCACTCAGGGGGTTTATGACCTGGCAGGCAAGCAAAACCACTTAAGCTTCGTGCAAGGCAGCGGGCATGGCGGCTCGCATCCGCATTTGGCGCATGAATTCATCACGGCGCTGGTGGAAAATCGCGAGCCGTTTCCGAACGCCCGTCAATCGGCCAACTGGACCTGCGTCGGTCTTTGCGCGCACCAATCGGCCATGAAGGGTGGCGGGATCGTGCGCCTGCCGGATTTCTCTTTATGTTCCCGCTAAAGTTTGGAGTTTAGGTAATGAACTCATCCGAACAGACAACGAAACTATTTATCCGGCAGGAACCAAACCGGCTGCAGATTCTGCGTGCGGAATCTGGGGCGCTCCTTCTTGTCCAGCATGCCGGACCGGACAACCGTCCCTATATTCACCCGATCAAGGCACCTGACGGGAATGGATGCCTCACGGAGAATCAACCGTGGCATCACTTCTGGCAACATGGGCTCTACACGGGTCTCCATGGCGTGAACGGCCTTGATTTTTGGTGTGAAGGCCTCAACGGACTTGAACATGATGGGACATTTCATCCCAAACCGCTTGCCGCTGCGCGTGTGGATGGAAATACCGTCTCGTGGGTGGTTGAGACTGATTGGAAATCTCCGTCGGGAGTTGCGATTTTGACTGAATTTCAGGAATGGCGGTTGGAGGATCTTGGCACAACATACCGGCTCGACCTCCAATGGTCGCTAAAAGCCCACTGCGATGTTCGTTTCGACGAATGCGCGTATGGCGGTTTATTTCTCCGCTTGCCCTGGCATCCGCTGACCGGGGCAACCGCCCTGGACAGCGAAGGACGCGGGCGGGCCGAGTCGGAGGGGAAACGCAGCCGATGGGTCGCAGTCTCATTGCCTCTTCTCGGTAGAGACAATGAGGCTGGCGTGGCGATCCTTGATCATCCAAATAACCCAGTGCATCCCACACCGTGGCGGGTGGATGGCAATTATGGCATTTCGCCCAGCCGGTGCATCCTTGGGGGCTGGCAACTGGGAAAAGGAGAAGCGTCGCTTGAACATTATCGCTTGATAGCATTTTGCGGCAGCATCAATTCAGCAGCCATTCAAAATGAATGGGACATTTTCTCCCAAACCACCCGATAAGTATTATGACAACAACCAGCGCAATAATCGTTCATCCAAACTTCGAGCACTTTTGGCCATGGGCCGCTGATCGCCTTCATGAAATCTGGAAAAAACAGGGGGAGGTCGAGTTTGTCCGTCTTCCCCCGGACAAACCGGAAGCCTCTTCTGATGCGGCGTCTCGCAAGCCGGCGTCGCCGCATGCATTTTTTAAAAATCCCCGTTCGATCACTCGCCTGGCATGTTTTGGGATTCAGATCACCGAAGAAAGTCTGTCTGCAATGCCTCAATTGCGTGAAGTCGCCGATCCCGATCTGAAACCGGATATCGTTGAGAAACTGGAAAAAGCGGGCATCCGACATATCCGTCAACGCAGCGAGGGATTCTGGGGGCAATCCGTGTCCGAATTCGCGTTTGCGCTCACGCTCTGCGGTCTGCGCCGGATTCCGCAAACGCATCACCGCATTATCACCAAACTTGATGACTGGGATTACAATCAGCCCGATGGCATTGGAAAACCCAGCCAGAGAGGATGCCAATTTGGAGATGACCCGGCATTTGTCAACGGCACCCTGGAAGGCAAACGGGTTCGCATTGTCGGGGCGGGAAATATCGCGAGCCGCTATGCCAGCTTCTGCCATTTTTTTGGGGCGGATGTGAGCATGTGGGATCCGTTTGCCAACGAGCCGTGCTTTCACCGCGCGGGAGCTCGCCGGGAATTTTTTCTCGAACGGCTTGTCGGCGATGCGGAAATCTTCGCTCCCATGTTGCCGCTCACTTCTACAACTGAGGGGCTGGTGAAGAAAGAGCACATCGAGGCCCTCCCCAAAGGAAGTCTTGTTGTCATGGTCACGCGCGCGAAAATCTGTGACTGCGAATCGCTCTACCGCCGCGTTTTGAACAACGAGCTGGCGATGGCGGCGGATGTTTTTGATCACGAGCCTCTGGAAATCGGGAATGCACTCCTCGGCCGGGACAACGTCGTGCATACACCGCATAATGCCGGGCGCACCAAGGAAGCCAATTGGCGATTCGTTGAAATGCTGGCGGAACAGTTCTTGCCGGTCATATGACGAAATGGTGACTTGTGGTGCTCGTTAGCGATATCCGCCGCTATCTTACGGCAGAATTTCTGTCCCCCGATCCAGATATTTCGCCTACGATGTTTTCCATGGACTCCGCCGTGCCTCCACGATTTATCGAGCTCATGGCCCCGGCCGGCTCGCGGGCATCGCTGTCCGCCGCGCTGAAGGCCGGGGCGGACTCCGTTTACTTCGGGGTGGGAAAGATGAACATGCGCGCCCGGTCGGCGAACAACTTCGCGGCCGGTGACCTGGATGAGATTGTCGCGAAGTGTCACGAGCGGGGAGCGAAAGCCTATCTGACGCTCAACACCATCCTCTTCGACAACGAGCTCGATGACGCGAAATCCCTGTGCCGGATGGCGAAAGAAGCGGGGGCGGATGCAGTCATCGCGGCGGATCTTGCCGTCCTGCAAATTGCCCGCGCCGAGGGATTGCCCATCCATCTTTCGGTTCAGGCGAACGTCACGAACCTCTCCGCCGTGGAGTTCTTTTCCGCGTTTGCGGACGTGATCGTTCTGGCCCGCGAGCTCAGCCTCGAACAAATCCGCGTCATCATTGACGGCATCCGAAGCCAGGGGATCACCGGCCCGTCCGGAAATCCCGTGCAGATCGAGATCTTTGCGCACGGGGCGCTTTGCGTGGCGTTCTCCGGGAAATGCCAGATGAGCCTCTCGCTCTACGGGCCGAAGGCTTCCGCAAACCGCGGGGCATGCTTTCAGCCCTGCCGGCGCAACTACCTCGTCACCGACCAGGAAACCGGCGACGAACTCGTCCTCGACGGGCACCAGGTCATGTCGCCGAAAGATCTCTGCACCCTGCCGTTTCTCGACCAGATTCTCGACGCCGGCGTTTCGGTCCTGAAACTGGAAGGCCGTGGGCGTTCCGCCGATTACGTCTCCACCGTCGTTCGCGTTTACCGCGAGGGCATCGACGCCTGGAAAGACGGCATCTTCAGCGCGAAGAGGGAGAGCGGCGAATGGTTGGCGGATCTTGCAAAAGTTTTTCACCGGGGATTCTGGGAAGGCGGATACTACCTGGGGAAACCGCTTGGCGACTGGGCGGCCACATCGAATTCCCGCGCCACGGAAAAGAAAACCTTCGTCGGCGAAATCACGAAATACTACGCGCGCATCGGCGTCGCGGAAGTCCTCGTCCGCACGGGCACCATCCGCCTCGATGACGACGTCTGGATTCTGGGGAACACCACAGGCGCGGTGCGCGCCAAAATCACCGAGCTCCACACCGGCGATGACGGCAGCCCGGTCACCGAGGCCGGCCAAGGCGTTCTCGCCTCATTCCCCGTGCCGGAAAAAGTTCGCGCCGGCGACCAGCTCTACCTCATTGCGCCTGCTGTTCCCGCTGCAGGCGTTTCCGGCGCTTGAACAGCGTCGTGAAAACGACTCCCGCCGCGATGATGCCCAGGCTGATCGCGAAGTAGGCCTGCTCGGAGGCCTGCGGGGCGGGCGTGCGCCGGTAAACCGAAACGCCGACCGACGCCGTCATGAGCGCCGCCCAGACGAGTGTGATGAACCGGCACCCGGCAATGAGCTTGGGGTCGTTCCAGCGCTCCGGCGGCAAATCTTTGCGGGCGTATTGCAGGGCAAACGGCTGGCCGGCGAGCAGGGTCACCCAGACAATGGCCGCCAGGGAAGCGTTCGCCAGCAGGTCCATCTGCGTCGCAACCCAGACGACATGAAAGATGCCGACCAACAAGACGCAGGCGGCAAAGAAAACCAGCGTGCCCCACTGCAGAATGAAGCCGCTCCGGAGCTCGGAAAACCCGAACGTCAGCGAGGCCACGAGGCTGATCCATGTGATCCTTTCGAGGCTTTCCATGGAATGCCCGGAAAAGAAGAGAAACAGAAGCCACGGGAGAAACCCCAGCAAGAGAACCGCAGTATCTTTCAGCTCGCGCATGGAAGGGATTCCTATCCGAACCAAAAGGATTTTCAATCCGATTTGCCGGAGAACACAGGGGGAACGGACGTCCCGTCTCTGCTCTCTCAGCAAAGCCTTTTTCCAGCATTCAGGCGGGAAGGAGCTTGAGCTTGGAAAGGGCCGCGAGTTTTCTTTGGCGGTCGTCGAAAGAGGAAAATGCGTTGCAGCCGATTTCGAGAGCGGCCGCAACATGCCAGATATCGGCGGAGCGCGCGAGGGTGCCCGCAGCATGTTTTGCGGAGAGGGCTTCCGCACGATGGTAAACGGAATCCAGATCGTAGTCGGGGCGTGCCAGGACTCCCTTTGCAAGGTCGCTTTCCAACGTCTGAAGCGCGGCACGCTGCTCGGCCGCCGTAATCTCCCCGCGCCCGTGCTTCAACCGGATTGCCGTCCGTAATTCCAATTCGACAAGATGAGAAAACGGCACGGGAGACTTCTCCGCCCGGACGATCTCCGCAGCCGCCGGGGAGTTGACTTCGCGCACGTAGATTTTGATCAAGGTGGACGTGTCAAAATAGATTCTCATCCGTCAGTATTCCCCGCGCATGTCATCCACGATTTCCTCCGCGCTCCCCTCCGTCGGGCCGTTGGGGAACTGGCGCTTCAAGCGCGCCTCAAAGTCCGGCCAGTCGATGGCCTTTTTTTTCTTTTTGGCCACTGGAGAGAGGATGGCGAAAGGCCGCCCGCGCTTCTGGATCGTCACGCTTTCGCCCTCGTAAATCCAACGCGAAACGCTGGCAAAGTTGTTCCTCAAATCAATAACGGATGCCGTTTTCATGATAGGTATGTTATCACAAAAAAGAAAACCCGCAAGGCCTGTTCGCGATTTCCGGAACGACTTCAGCAGCCCGACGGAATCGAGTCCACCGAGCCCTGGGGATTCAAACGGACCAAGCGGGCTGTAAAGATGGCGAAGGGCGTTGGGCTTGTCGAAGCGCGATTTCCGGCTAAGGTGGCGCGATGATTTCGCCTGATCCAGAATCGGTTCCGGACGCGTCCGGGCATTTTGGCCCCTACGGGGGGATGTTCGTGCCCGAGACCCTGATGACGGCGCTCCAGGAGCTGGAGCGGGAGTATCGTGCGGCGGCGGCGGATCCGGCATTCCAGAGTGAGTTGGACGGGTTGCTGAAGGATTATTGCGGGCGGCCGACACCGCTGTATTTTGCCGAACGGCTGACCGGGAAACTCGGCGGGGCAAAGATTTATCTCAAGCGCGAGGACCTGCTTCACACGGGGGCGCACAAGATCAACAACGCGATCGGCCAGATACTCCTGGCGCGGCGGATGGGCAAGACCCGGATCATCGCGGAGACAGGTGCAGGGCAGCACGGCGTGGCCACGGCGGCGGCGGCGGCGAGGTTCGGCCTCGAGTGCGTGATCTACATGGGCGCCGTGGACATGGAGCGTCAGGCGCTGAATGTCGCCCGCATGAATTTTCTCGGCGCCAAGGTCGTTTCCGTGACAGCGGGCCAAGCGACGCTCAAGGAGGCGATCAACGAGGCCATGCGCGACTGGGTCACGAACGTGCGGACCACCCACTACATTCTCGGCAGCGCGCTGGGCTCGCACCCGTATCCGATGATCGTCCGGGATTTCCACAAGGTGATCGGCGAGGAAACCCGGAGCCAGATCCTCGAGCGCGAAGGCCGGCTGCCGGATCATCTCGTCGCCTGCGTCGGCGGCGGCAGCAATGCCATCGGGTTTTTTTACGCCTTTCTCGGGGACCCGTCCGTGCGGATGACCGGCGTCGAAGCCGGTGGAGAGGGCATCATCCGCGGCCGCCATGCAGCGAGATTTCAGGGGGGGAAACTCGGTGTCTTGCAGGGAACGAAGACGTGGATCCTTGCCGATGCCGACGGCCAGATCGAGCTCACCCACTCGGTTTCCGCCGGTCTCGACTACGCGGCGATCGGTCCGGAACACAGCTATTATCGCGATCAAAACCGGATCACCTACGACTTCGCCACCGACGACGAGGCGCTGGCGGCATTCCGGGCACTCTCGGAACTGGAGGGGATTATCCCCGCTCTCGAGTCCGCGCACGCCATCGCGCATGTCATCAAAATCGCCCCGTCGCTGCCGGCGGACACCATCGTCATCGCCAATCTCTCGGGGCGCGGCGACAAGGATGTCCAGCAGGCGGCCGAGATTCTTCTGAAATGAGCGCCGCAGAAAAACTGGTTCCCTTCAAAACCAGAGAAGAGGGAGCGGCAGGCGTCTCCCAGGCCATCGCCAAGTCGCAGGACTTCCTGCTTTCGCTCCAGCAGCCGGACGGGCATTGGGAAGGGGAGCTTTTCGTGGATGCGACGCTTTGCTGCGATACGATTATCTTCCTGCACTGGAGCGGGCGACTCGATGCGGACCTCCAGCGGAAGTGCGCCAACCATATCCGGAAACGCCAGACCGAGGATGGCGGATGGAATATCTTCATCGGCGGCCCGTCCGAGATCAACGCGTCGGTGAAGGCCTACTTTGCCTTGAAACTCGCCGGCGACTCTCCGAATGCGGTCTGGATGCGCGAGGCCCGCGCAAACATTTTGAGGCTGGGCGGCATCCCGCAGATGAACACCTACGGAAGGCTCTATCTCGCCCTGCTCGGGCAGTTCCCGTGGGAATACGTGCCAACGGTCCCGCCGGAAATGTTTCTGCTGCCGCGTTGGTTTTTCTTCAACATCTACGAGATGTCGTCATGGAGCCGGACGATCATCGCGCCGCTCGCGATCCTCAACCACTCCCGGCCCACCCGGACGCTCCCCCCGCATCTCCACCTCCACGAACTTTACCCGGCCGGGCTCGAGAACACCGATCTCTCGCTGAAAAAAGACGAGCGCTTCTGGGCGTGGAGAAATTTTTTCCTGCGCTGCGACGCCGCGCTCAAACTCTACAACCGGTTTCCGTTTCACCCGCTGCGGAGGTGGGCTTTGAAAAAAGCGGAAGCGTGGATGACAGCACGCATGGGCGAAGGGAGCGAAGGCCTCTCGGCCATTTTTCCCGCGATGCTCAACGCGATGATGGCCCTGCGGGCGCTGGGCTACGCGGACGACCATCCGCTCATGAAAAAAGCCTGGGACGATTTCACCGGCCTCTTTGTCGGAGACCCCGAAGATTTCCGCATCCAGCCGTGCCTCTCGCCGGTCTGGGACACCGCGATCACCACGATCGCCCTCGGGGAATCCGGCCTCGGCAGAAAACACCCCGCGCTGGCTCGGGCCGCGAAGTGGCTCACCGAGCGGGAAGTCCGGTTCCGCGGCGACTGGACGGTCCGCATGCCGGGTCTCGAACCCAGCGGCTGGGCGTTCGAGCATGACAACAAATTTTATCCGGATACCGACGACACGATGATGGTGCTGATGGCCCTCCGGCAGGTGGAGCCGGAGAATGAATTTGCCCGGAACGCGCTGTTTGAGCGGGCGCTCAAGTGGCTCATGGCCTTCCAGTGCCGCGACGGCGGCTGGGCGGCATTCGACAAAGATGTCACCGCCTCGTGGCTCGAGCACGTGCCATTTGCCGACCACAACGCCATCCTGGACCCCACATGCAGCGATCTGACGGCGCGCGTGCTCGAACTTCTCGGGGCCATCGGCTACGACCCGCGCACGCCGGAAGTCCGCAGCGCTCTTGACATGCTCCGCAGCACGCAGGAGCCCGACGGTTCATGGTATGGGCGCTGGGGAGTGAACTACATCTACGGCACATGGCAGGCGCTCCGCGGGCTCGCCGCCATCGGGACAAACATGGACGAGGAATGGATCCGGCGCGGCCGCGACTGGCTCGAAAGCTGCCAGAACGACGACGGCGGTTGGGGGGAAACATGCGAGAGCTACAACTTCCCCGCGCTCAAAGGTCGTGGACCCAGCACCGCCAGCCAGACCGCATGGGCGCTCATGGGGCTTTGCGCCTGCGGCGATGCGTCCCGGGAATCGATCCGGACAGGCGTCGATTGGCTGGTCAGGAATCAGAACTCCGACGGCTCGTGGACCGAGGACTACACCACCGGCACCGGCTTCCCGTGCGTCTTCTACCTGAAATACGACATGTATCGAAACCACTTCCCCCTCCTCGCCCTGGCGACTTATGCCTGCATGGCGGGCGGGGCGGAGTGAACAAAACCCCCGAATCCAATCCGCGACAACAGTGGACAAGAAACCAAATGGTGAATCCCAGATGAGTGCTGGTAGGGACATGAAGCAACTAATGCTACCTGTTCTGCTCTGCTTGGTTTGCATTCAAGCAGCATCGAGCGAGCCTATCACAGTTAAGGAGGAAGTGCTGGGACCATGGCACTATCTCTATCCTTTAGAAACATCTGGAGAAAACAGCGCTAGTCCGCAATGGTGCCGAGATACCCATACCCCTACAGCCATCGCCTTTGGAAATGGAGAGCACATCGCGACGCTGCTCCCCGGATCCATCAAAATCGCGGAATTTGCGGATGGGCAGTTTAACGATCTTGGATTTCCGAGTGAATTCGCCCCGTTTTCATTGAGCGTGGACTGCAACGGAGCTTTATACTGCCTCGCCAAAAAAGTAAAACACTACCCGCACGGAGGTTATGATCTGAAGGGAGGATTTCTATTCTCCTATGACTCGGTAAAACATCGCTGGAGCTCGCCTGTTGAACTGCCTTCTCCTATTGGTAGGAATTCTGACTTCGAGCGCATCCAGTTTGATTCACACAACCGCGCCTGGGCACTTGGCCCGACCGGCAAGGTTGCGGTTCTTCAGCATGGCAAGTGGGACACTTATGCCTATAGCAGTGACAAGCAACTCGGATTCATTCCGGTTCGCATGGTGGAAGAAGCGAATGGAGGGGTCACGTTGTTTTCCAATTATCAGGGGCAAAGAGAGACATCCCGCATGAAGGGAACCATTCTTTACAAAAATGGAGCCTTTTCAGCATATCCCGAGGCTGACACCACGGCGCTATGCTCTGCTCAAAAACAGTTCGATGAAGCGATTCCCAAAGACAACTTCGACAGAAATACGGGCTATGTCTGCCATTCCACCAGAGCCCGAAATGTGGGTTACATGTTCAAGACAAAAAAAGTTCTCCAAACAAACGGCATTATTTTGGTGAGCCTTGGGAATGACGGGTTGGCCTGGTGCCGCAAGGCCGATTTGGAAACAGCACCCAAGATGTCGGAGGGAGCCGAGTGGGAATCCGTTAATGATGTGATCATGCCTCCAACAATGGATTCGACCGGTTCACTCTGGGTGGCCAGGGATAAACCGAGCCGATTGATTTGCATGACGGCACGAGATACTCAGGAATTTCCAATTCCTGAAGACGGCGAGTTCAGACGCCAGATCATGACTCTCTTTGATCAATTGGGTCGCCCGTGGTTCCTGCGTTTTTATGGCCATTCCGTTGCCATTTGTTTCGATCCCAAGAACCAAACATTTCAACAATACGCCTCGGTGGAAGAAGCCATGCGCGCGCATGCATCGGATTACCATCCGGGAGCAATCTTCGCGAACCGCCACGAAACAGACTGCTATTTTGGACCCGGCATTGGCATTTATAAAACAAAATCAGGAAAGATCTGTCTAGGTGGTTCTAGTTTTCAAAACTTCACCATCCTCGATGGAGAAACAACCCTCGTCTTTGGTCCGGCTGAAATTAACCCCGACCAAGCAAATAATGATGGGGGACATGGATATGACCCCTTCTCGCATGGAGAGGCATCAGAAGACGAGAACGGCGACATCACCACGTGCGTGGATCACGTCGTCTTCGCCTTCCATGAAGGCAAGTGGATCAAGAAGGCCGACCAGCAACCGCCAGCGGATCCATCGGGGCAATTCACGCCAAAAGATTGGGTGCCCAACGATCGTTTCGCCACCGGTTTTGCTGCTGCGGATGGAAGGACGTTCATTTTCAAAGGATTTCATTTTTACGAACAAACTCCTCAGGGACCAAAGCAGATCGATGAAGGACTCAATCCCCTGGCATTTTATCCTTTCTGGAAGGGGTGGCACGGCAGCCCTGGTGCTACTCAACCACGTCTCGATCCTACCGGCAGAATCTGGATCAGTTCACAAGGAGGACCCTACTTTCGTGGTCATAGCTGGTCGATCCTCCGCAAACCGGTTCCTTAGGAATGGGAAATCACGATTTAAACTGCTTACGCTGTAATTTGCCAATTATGATCCAAAACACTTTCGTTTGCGTTTTTATGATCGTCGCCAGTTGCCTCTCGCTGCAGGCACGTCTTGGTGAAACAGCAGCACAAATAGAAGCAAGATATGGGAAGAGCCTATCCTCAGAAAAAGGGGCATTAGGAGACGTCATTTACAGACAATATAAACACGACGATCTGAAAATTCGTGTTTTGTTCGTGGGTGGAGGAAGTCACCGTGAACAATATTCAATGGCAAACGGCACTAAAATTAGTGATCAGGAAACCGCAAACCTGCTCGATCTGAACACATCCGGTTCAAAAATCTGGGTTCCCGTAAATCAGGCTTCCCTGGATTCGAATATACGAGAATGGGCGTTGATGGCGAAAAAAGGCTGTCTCGGAAAAGCCTATTATACTAAATACTAAAAGCGGTTCCCTGATTATTAATGAACACCAGATTGACCGTCGTCCTCATCATGAATTTCCATCGCTTTTAGAGGATTTGATCAAGTCCGACGAGATAGTGTGCGTGGCGGCAGAGGATTTGACGGTGACTAATGAAGAAATTCCCGGGATATGGCTAGCAGGAAAAACAATGACCGTAACCGCAAATAAGCCGATTGCGATCCGAGGCACCCCTGGTGACCAGATACGTTTTGAGACAAAAGGATTTGGCGCTGAGATTCCAAAAGCCCGTTATGATTTAATCTTTTAAAACAGAATGTGGATCAACAGGCAATGAGCGGGACAATTATTGGATTCGATCAGGATCTCCCAGTTTTTGACTCAAAGTTTGATACGGCAGCCGAAGCTTATGAGTTAATAAAACAAATGCTTCTCGCGGAGCAGTCTGTTACGTGTTCTTTGGGGGAAGCTCTTCTGCTCGCCGATGCTCCGCCTTCAATGTTAAGTGGCATATCAAAGCAAATAATCGATTATTCCAAAGTGGACAATAATCCATTACGAGCCATTGCTACATTGTATCTCTTGCTGCAAGCTGATGGGATTAAGGCCCTCCAAGAAATTGAAATACCTGATTTTAACAAAACACTGGAACCGGTGCATGGCATTGCACGTTTTGACCGTGCCACGTATCGCTGCGCCAGACATTTAATGGGTCGTATAATGTGGTGGGTTTACGCTCATGTATCCGAAGAAAACTATTGCCAGTTTGCAAAATTCGCTGAAGGACAATCCGGTGAACTGGCGGAGCAGACATTGATCGCGATGCGTCCGTATGCTTCAATGTCTAATTATCAGAGCGTTCTCGGAATATTGGAAAAGCGGTCGGATCTGAATGTGAAGTATTCCGTCATTACAAACCTGTGCGTGGCGTTTGGTGAACCCGTATTCGGCATCGACTGCATGAAGGCACACTCCAAGGAATTGACCGACTATTGGACACGACGCGTTGCTGAGAGCAAGATTCAGTGCGGAGAGTAAGCCGGGTGCCGCAAAGCCATCGGCGGGGTGCTCCGGGCGTTGCACTGGGGAGACCGGGATCACGCCCCAAGAATTCCAAGCACATCGGCAGGCATGTGAATGGAAATACCGGCGGACTTGGGAAAATCGGAAGGATTGCGCGTCACGATGGCGTCGGCGGAGACTGCGCGCGCAGACTCAAGCAGCACGGCATCCTCAAAGTCGCGCGCCTTGCTGTCGAGCGCAGAAGAGAGCACCACATCTGTCACGGAGGCGATCTGGAAAATGCGAAGCAGTGCCGCGACATGCTTTTCCGCCGCTTTGCGACCGACAGCCTTTGCGGTGAGGTAGTGAATGGTCGTGACCGTGGTCGCACAAAGGAAACCCTCCGCCGCGCCGGTTTCCACAGCGGCCATCACCTTCGCGCTGTCAACGGCGAAAGGCGCTCGCGCCAGCAGCACATCCAGCACGACATTGGTGTCCAGTAGCAGCCTCAACGGTATTTTCCCTCCAGGTGCTGCCGATACTGCGCGCGATCCAGTTTCCTGCCCTTGAGCGCCCCAACCAGCGAGGCGGTCACTGGGGGCAGTTCCGTCCGCGACCTGTCCCGCGAATGGATCCCGCGAAAATAGTCAGCCACCATTTGAGAGAGGGATGTGCCACGGCTGCGCGCCTCGGTTTTTGCGTTCTCAATCAGCCGTTCATCGAGTCTCAAGGTGAGTTTGGTTTCCATGACGTATTAACACTGGCACCGTTATACGTCAAATTCAAGCCTCTGTTTTGTCCGCGTGCGCGGAGGATTGACTGGGGTCAGGGAACTGGAGAACTGGGGGGCAGCATTCATATTCTTGCACTCTTTGCTTGGGTAATGCCGTCAAAAGGTCGGGTCATTTCTGTTTACACACCGGATGATTCGCGGGCTCGGGCTCCATGTGCTTTCGTCCCACTGAGCAACTGAGGCGTGCCTTTTTACTGCCAGTGGGCGGGGATCCAGACCCTGCGCCCGTTGGAAGTTCCCCACGTTCCCTCGACCCAAACCGATTCGCGCGAGGGAGGGAGCCCGCGCTCCGGGGTCGGTGATGACGGCCCGCTGCCGACATAATCCGCATCGGAATTTCTGTCGGGCTTCGGGGCGTGCGGCCCTCGATCGAGCATTTCGAAAATGGCGTATCCGATCGGATCGGGCGGACGCCAGCGTCCCTCCGGGTTTTGGCACCCCGCCAGCAGTCCCGAGATCCCACACAGAACGAAAACAAGTTTTCTCATGATCCAACGACAGCGATTTGCGTGCCGACACCATGCATCAAAACGGGAACAACCGCAAACGATCCTTCGTGTCCATTTTGATGGAGGGGCGCGTTGTCGAACTTGCCTGCGGTGCCGGCTGGTGGTAATAGAGGGGCATGAAACCGACGCTTTTGGTTCTGATGGCCTGCGCGGGCCTGGCGATGGCGCAGGATTTTGTGGCTCCCGCCGGGCGGCACCGCGCGATTGTCCAGGAGATCGAAGCGCCCAAGCCCACGATCGAGGGAATGGTGAAGGAAATCTTCACGAAGAAGCCGTGGCAGGCGGTGAATCCGCTGGCACCAAAAACCTATGGCACGGGAGAAAAGTTCGTTTCGCGGGATTTCGGTCCTGGCACTCCCCATCACTCGGAAACGCTCACCATCGCCGGCGTTGAATGGTAACCGTCCCGCGGTGGCGCTCTTCTGCGCGACGTTCCTGCGCCCGGAGATGCTCCATATCCACCGGCAGATCTCCGGGCTGAGGAATTTCTCGCCGGTTGTCATCACCCAAAAACGGGAAGGCGACTGGGCGGCGGAGCGGGTGGAGGTCGTCCCTCGGTCGCCCTTCCGGTTTGTGGGACGCGAAGCGGAGCGATGGCTGGGAACGCCGTGGCAGATCACCCGGGCGGAGTCGGAAAGGATGCTGGCGATCATGCGGCGCACGGAGGCTTCGATCCTTCACATCTTCTTCGGAAACGTGGCGGTGCACATGCTCCCGCTGATCCGGCGCTCAGAAATTCCGGCAGTCATTTCATTTCACGGCTCCGACGTGGCCGGACGGATCGCTTCGCCGGCGTTCGAGCGCGCTCGCCGCGAGATGTTCCGGCACGCCCGTCTCGTGCTTTGCCGCTCGGAACAACTCGCGGAAAAAGTCGGCGCTCTCGGATGCGATGCCTCGAAGCTCCGGATCATGAGAACCGTTCTGCCGCCGGTGCGACGTATCTCCCGCCCCCCCCCAGCGGACGGCGCATGGCAGATCGTGCAGGCGTCCAGGCTGGTTCGAAAAAAGGGCATCGCCACCGCGCTGCGGGCGTTCGCGGCCTTTCTGAAAACACACCCCCAAGCGAAATTCACGATCGCCGGCGAGGGCCCGCTGGAAGAAGAACTGCACGGGATTGCCTCGTCGCTTGGCATTGCCGGAAGCGTGGAATTCCGGGGGTTCCTTCCCCAGCCCGCGCTCGCTCGCCTTTACGAAAGCGCCCACATTTTCGTGCATCCCAGCGAGACGGTCGGCGGCGATGTCGAGGGCATCCCGAACTCCCTTCTCGAAGCCATGGCCTCCGGCCTTCCGTGCGTGGCGACCAAGCACGGCGGCATCCCGGAGGTCATTCAAAACGGGGTCACCGGGATGCTCTGCAAAGAGGGCGACTGGCAAGGGATCTCGGCGGCGCTCCTGCGCCTCGCGGATGACCCCGAACTCAATGCGCGCGTCTCGGTGGAGGGATCGGAATTTGTCAGCGGGGAATTCTCAGCCGAGAAACAAATCGCCAACATCGAGCGACTCTACCGCGAGGCGATGGCATAACGTGTTTCGCAAACGCCGTTTTCGTGTCTAGTGAGGGGTTGTGCCACTTGTAGAATCCACCTTCCGCCCTCCTTGGTATCTTCGGAACCGCCATGTCCAGACGATCCTGCCGGTGCTGGCTTCCGGGCGCGCGGGGACTGAATTCCGAAGCGAACGACTCGAGTTGCCGGATGGGGATTTTCTTGATTTGGACTGGATCGAGTCCGGCTATGAGCGCCTTGCGATCCTGTGTGCCGGCCTGGAGGGAAACTCGCGCGATGCGGGGATGCTCCGGCTCGCGAGGAGTTTTGAGGCGGCCGGATGGGATGTCCTGTCGTGGAACTACCGCGGATGCAGCGGCGTGCTGAACCGCTTGGTGCGTTCCTACCACAGCGGCGCGACCGAGGACCTCGCGGCGATCATCGCGCACGCGGGCGGGAGACCGCTCGCGCTGGTGGGCTGCAGCATCGGCGGCAACCTTGTGCTGAAGTATCTCGGCGAAGCCCCGCCTCCCGCGAATGTCCTCGCGGCCGCCGCGATTTCCGCGCCCGTGGACCTTGCTTCCACGGCGAGGGCTCTCGACAGGAGGCCCGGCAACCGGCTCTATCTGCGGCGGCTCATCGCGAGCCTCCGCGCAAAAATTCGCGCCAAAGCGGCGGCAATGCCTGGACGGATCAGCCTGGATGGTTTGACAGGACTGCATGGATTCGAGCATTTCGACGACCGCTACACCGCGCCGACGCACGGGTTTCTGGATGCCGAAGACTACTGGAAAAAATGCAGCGCCCGGCAATTTTTCTCCGCCATTGACGTGCCGGCACTGCTCCTCAGCGCGAAGGACGATCCCTTCCTGACCCCGGAGTCGTTTCCCTTTCCCGAAGCCGCGGACAATCCGCAACTCACCCTCGAAGTTCCAGCGGCCGGCGGGCATCTTGGATTCCTGGACAAGGACGGCTCATGGATCGGGCGACGGGTTCCCGGATTCCTTTCCCGCTTCGTCCCCTGAAGCATCGCGCCCGGCGGCCCAAAAACTGGGCGAATCTGTTTGCCTTGGAACATCAGCAGCGCTTAGTTTTGCAAGTTATTTCCGGCCAAGCGCGATTAGCTCAGTGGTAGAGCGCCTGCTTCACACGCAGGAAGTCGCAGGTTCGAACCCTGCATCGCGCACCATCTCCGGTTTCGGACATGGCGGGACAACTTGGGACAAATCGAGCCCAGAGCCTTTGTTTATGCGGTTTCAGATGGCGGGGGGGATTGCCTTCGGCATCACCTCGCCCTTCGGGCTGTCCTGCGGACAGTCTGTGGCGCTTCGCGCCGCTCGAACTTCGTTCTCATCCCACAGATTCTCTTTTTGATCTGCTGCACAGAATCGGAGGGGGTGGGATTCGAACCCACGGAGCCTTTCGGCTCTCCGGTTTTCAAGACCGAAGATGTTTGCTTATTATAAACATGTTACAACATGCGTTACCCGTTAGTTACCCAACAGACTCTGCCCACTCTCGATTCAATTTTCCTCGAATCGAGGGGTATCTTGTCAGCAAAATCATGTAATTTCAAGCCCGCAAGGCCGGTTGCAACCGCTTTTTGACCCATAATATATAGGAGGGGTTCGCTATCAGCGGACCCCTCTCCCCCGGCCTCGGCGACGTCCGCCGCAGGCCGCAGATGAACACCAACCGCAAACCGGAGATACCAGTATGGCCCGAAAGGGATATTACTCACCGGCTCTGCGGCGGGATCTGGTCAAACGCCTGTATTTCGCGGCCCGCGATTTGCGCGTTCCCATGACGGTCTTGAACGGCCGGCTCGTGGAGGACTCGCTTTCCCGCATCTGCGAGGCCCCGGCCAAGATCATCCCGATCCGCAAGACCGATAACCAGGACACGGCCCAAACGGCCGCCGCCTGAACACCACCAAACAGCGAGTACGAGAATGCCCGGCAATCACGCCGGGCTTTTTCGTGCCCTCAACCAACGAAAGGAAAGTCAGTATGGCACTCAAACTCATTGCCAATTACAGCAAACGCCTCGGGCTCCCGGGGTATTCGAGCCACCAGTTCGCGGGTCACCCGCCAAGCCGTCCGTCCCCGCATCACTTCCTGGCGCGATTACGTGAACGGAGGTGCTCGGTGAAACGGGCAGTCATGGCGGCAGCCACGGGCCTTTTGCTGGCGATGCCGGGCTGCGGCGGTGCCGACAGCAGCCAGCAGCAGGAACAACAGCACCAGCAGGAACTGAACATCGAGCGCGCCCTCCGCGTGCGGGCGGAGCAGAAAGCCGGGCAGGCGGAACAGCGGGTCGTCGCGGCGGTGCAGAAGGCCGAGGAGAAGGAGAAAGAAACGGGCTCCTGGCGCAGCATGGCCATCCTTGCCGCGATGGGCGGCGTGGTGCTTCTCATCGTCGGTGCCGGGCTCGGCAGCATGAGCAAGCGCCATGCCCGGTGAACTCGCTGTCGCCAGCCGGTGCGGTTTCGGCTGGTCGCCCCGGTGCCTCCAGCCCCCGCAGGTGGATCCCGAACTGACCGAGCTGCACCCGGTCGTGCGCGTGGCGGAGGTCCTCCGGTATTCGGGCTTGAAGTTCGAATACTGGCTTTCGCCCGGCGGCCACGTCCGGGAAGTGGCGAGGCTCAGCATCCTGCTGGCGGTCATCCTGGGCTTCCCGGTCCTGATGGTGCTGCCGCTCGTGACCCTGCTGCTCGTGCAGGTCGCCAACTGGACGGATCTGATCCTGAAGATCCTCCTCAACGCGGCCGTCATCGCCGCCGCGATTGTCGCCGCCATCGTGGTCGGGACCGCGCTGCTCAAGGAGCTTACGAAAAAACGCCCGCCGCGATAGCGGCTCTGGCGGGTGCACGCCAAGCAGTGTGCGTCCGCCATCACTTTCATTCACGCTCCCGGCATTCCGCCGAGGGCAAACGCCGCACAAAAGCGGCCATCAGTAAAACCACTGGTGACCGTTGCGGGCGCAAGCCCTGCGGTCGCCTTTCAACCAAAGAAAGGAAAAACACAAATGAGCCCAAGGGCTGGATTTGTATTGTTGGATCAGATAGCGCCCCGCTTGAAGGCGATCATACCGCACATCAGGCCGGTGGGGGCAGAGGATGCCGAGGAACTGCTGCAGGATGCCCTGACGGTGGCGGCCAAGATGCTGCATGACCTCGAAGAGCGGGGGAAGACCGTCACGCCGGGCAACGTGGCGTATTACACGATACTGCACATGAAGTCGGGCAGGCGGTCGTATTCGGCTGGCCGTACGGATGTCATGAACGCCGGAACGCAGTTGGATAACCTGTCCGTGGTTCTCTCGTTCGAGGAACCGGCGGGTTACGACCCCGATACGGATGAGGAGATCCCGCTCGGCGACATGCTGGCTGGCAGCGAAGACGATCCCGCAGGGGCCGCAGGAAGGGCCATGGACTGGGAAGACTTCCTGGATAGCCACAACCCGCGCTACGAGGCGATGGTGAGCGACTTCGCGCAGGGCAGGCGTGCGACGGACACGGCAGCCAGGTTCGGGTTCAGCAACTCGTGGGCGCACGACCTGAAGGCCAGGCTGGCCGATGATCTGCGTGAGCACTTTGGCGAGGACGCCATCGCGGACTCCATGCAGGCGCCCGCATGGCGCGGCAACATCATGGTGGATCACGAGAAGGCAGCGTGCCGGGCAGAACGTCGGCGGGGATGATAGTCATCGAGCGCATCGAAACGGTGCGCGAGTCCGTGCGGTGACGCATGGGGGGAAAAAGTCTGCCTGTACGTGGGCGGGCTTTTTTTAGGTATCGGTCGTGCGAATTAGGAAACAAAGTGGATAAGGCAACTGTAGCGATTACTTTATCGAATAAAAACATTAGTGAAGACTGAGAGATCAATTACTTGAGTCATTAGGAAGTGGCTTTTTATCAAAAAAGTGTGGAGATGACCACAGAATTGGTTTTGAAGGCGTAGGGCGATTACTTGACCCATTAGGATGCAGTGTTTTATCCAACTTGTATTGAGGTGGCCACGGAATCGGAGTCTGCATCGGAGGTAATTTGGGAGGTTTCCATGGATAAGGAGACCAGCCTATCAGCCAACAGATGATAGAACCGATAATAAGACATAAAATGTGAGTATGGAAACTATATGTAGAGCTGTGAACTGGTTCTGGTGGTGGTGTAGGCGAATCCAGAAAAAGAGTCCTGATCGACTGAAGCGACGGTCTGTCATTGGGATCGTGTTCGAGGCATTTTTTGATAAACTTTTTCCACTTGATTGGACAGTCTTTTCGGGTTATAGTAACTCCATTGCAAGTTGCCGTGAGCAGTTCCTGCCAGATTAAGCCAAGTGAATATATATCACTCTTATCATCAAGTTCGCGTCCCCTGACCTGCTCTGGAGACATGTAAGCTGTACTTCCAACTGAGGCTCCGGTCATGGTATACATTGTTGCCGAACTGTCTTGATTCCTTGCTATCCCGAAATCAGTAATCTTTGCGCACTGACTTTTCGTAACGAGGATGTTACTCGGTTTAAGATCCCTATGAACAATATTTTTAGTATGAAGGTAGCTGAGTCCATCTATAATTTGAGTTATGAGATGTGCTATTTCCTTAATATCAATAGTTGCCCCTGACGCTTTGTGCTCAGCTATAATGTCACAGACAGATCGGCCGTCCACCCACTCCATTGTCAGCCAGCACAGGTTTCCTTCTTTTCCCGAACCCAACATGCGGACAATATTCGGATGTTGAAAGTCTTTTGCAATTTCACACTCGACGATGAATCGTTTCTCCGTTGTCTCTGACGATGAAGGCATCATCAGTTTTACAGCTACAAAACCGGCGCCGTAGGCTTGAATTCCTTTCAATACAACTCCCATGCCGCCTTTCGCTACGAAACAAAGTATATCTACTCCATTGAGATTCTCCGGGATCCATATGGATACAGTGTCAGACTTTGACATTTTGACATCCCTTGAGCACGAAGGGCAGTGAGTACGTTCGCCGTTATCGGAATCTCCAATGGGTTCCGCGCAAAACGGGCAGTTCGTCTCCCAGCAGGATAGGTTGTCCGCGTGAGTCGATCTCGTTTGGGGTGCTGGTTTCGACGAGCATTGAAACTTGTACGGACCGATTGAAAACTTGGTCCCGGTGGAGAGCTTCAGTTCGGTGACATCTCGGCCTTCGCCGTCGAGAATGGTACAAACTGGCTCCTGCCTCCGTAATGTGAAGCCATCAGCGTGGGTGCCCATGATGAACGCGTGGTTGGCTGAAACTGCGCTGTCGTTCAAGGGGATGGTCGAGCAATCTGCCCGCCCTAGGGTCAATCCCCTTTGAACGAACCACCGCTCCAACTCGTTACCCGTATCATCGCTTAAGGAAATAATTAGATCATCTCGGGGAGTGGTAGTAGATGATGTTGACATTAGATTAGGTTATGTGTCAGGCGTTGATTCCCATGTCCAGCTTCCTATCGCCAATCTTTCAAGTCATTTCTATTACGGTTCGCGCAGAGAAAAACTCTAACAGCAAGATACAAATGAAAAACAAAGAGCAACACCATATAAATCCATTCGATTAATATGCTCGACCAGTTGTCTCCAACAAATAACAGATGGGAAACCATTCCTGTCGGCCTTGTGATAAATGGTAGAGATGTTAGGTAGAGCATCCCATCGTAAATATTGCTGGCTTGAAAGTGACAAATAAAACCGAAAGGAGACTTCTCAAGCACGTTATTTGCATCACCGAAAGAGACTCGGCTCAAGAGAAGCTGGGGCATGACAAGAAGCGGAAGAGTGACCACTGCGGCATTCTCTGTCTTGGCAAGGCTGGACACCATCAAACCCACAGCAGACCCGCAAATGGCACTGATGGAAACAGGAATAAGAAGGAAGCATAGTCCCAGTCCGCTATAAAAGTCAGGATTAACTGTATCTAATTTGCTTTGCCCATCGGTTTCTGAGATCAAAAAAAGCACGAGCATTGTGACGGTTATCAGCAATGCAGACTGAAGCACGCAAATCGTCCCAGCGTAGGCCATTTTGCCACTGAAGTACGCCAGCGGATTCAGACCTGACATCTTATCCCTGACATACAGTTTCGTTTCCTTGACAATCTCCCGGACAGACGTTGACATTCCGAGCCAAAAAGCGGCAAGCACAATAAAGAAGCAGACAAAGCTCGTATTCGATTGCTCCTTTTGCGAAACAGCTATGAGAATCGCAAACACTGTGGGAATCAAGACCGTCAGAAATCTCGATGCTTTGTCTTTATAGAGGCAGGCGAAAGATCTTTTGAAAATGGTGCGGAATTGAACCTGCCATGCTGGATCAAAATCTGCCCGACTAAACCCTGCCTCCAACTTGACGCTGGTTACCCTATGCCCTGTCTCAGACGAGTCCGGTGTGCCATCCTCCTTTATTGTCCAAGCACCACCGCCGTGTTCGTCAGGTCTTGCCAGGAGTTTGAAGAGATCGTCACAGGATTTAACGCCAGTTAATTCAAACATCATGCCTGGCGCACCGAAATATGCCACGGAAGATAGGGTTGGATGGTCTGCGCTAATCGGCCGCAAAAGTAGCACTTTATCGAAGTAGTGGAGCGTTGTTATCGTGTGCGATACACAGATCACAGTCGTTCCTCGCCGTGCGAGATTTTTTAAGTTGTTGACCAGCGAGGATTCCACACCTGGATCAATTCCGCTGGTCGGCTCATCCAGTAGGAGTAGTCGAGGCTTTGAGATCAGCTCAATGGCGACGTTCACGCGCTTTTTCTCTCCGCCAGATAAAATAGATACTGGCTTATCTCTTTTAGCCAAAAGGCCAAGAGTCACCATGGCATCCATAATTCTCCGGGACACTTCGTCAGGAGATTCGAGAGGACATTTGATGCCGGCCTCAAACCGCAGATTCTGCTCGACGGTGAGCTCGTCGAAGACAAGATCCTTCTGGGGAACGATTCCGGTAAGAGATTGCAGCAAAACAACATTATCGCCATGCAGGCTATTTCCGCCATCGAACCCTATGCTTCCTTCGCTTGGCTCATAGACTCCTGATAGGCATGAGAGGAGCGTGCTTTTCCCGCACCCGCTTGGGCCTAAGACCCCGATCATCTCATTCGGTTCTATACGCAGTGAAATGTCCCTGAGTATTTCTTTATCCCCGCGGCGCAGCGACACACCAGTGAGTTCAAACGACACACCATCATGTTGAGCGATCAGTTGCCTCTCATTAAAAAGGAAAGTCGGGCCGTTCCCAAATCTGATGCAGTCTCCAGCATCGAGCTTTCGGGAAATGACTTTGGAGCCATTGACGAATGTACCATAAGTGCTGTCAAGATCCTCGACAGAAAAGGCCTCTTTGATTTTCCCAAGCTTGCAGTGCCGGTGAGACACCGATTTGTGCGGAACAACGACATCGCACTGGGTGCCGTCACGACCGATCACAACGTTAGTTCCTTCCGGAATCGGTGGTAGATGGATGCTTTTCCCCATTTTTAAACACCACGCATGCTAAGGGACTGGCAGGCGGTTCTTTAGTCTTTCGAGCGAACCTTCTTTCATAGGAGGTTTGATTGTCGGCATCATCTTCTGGCTATCCCCCTGCTCGACCCATGCTGAACATTTGACATTATACGTTGGATTGATAACATTTTTCATCTCGAAAAGAATATGGTCAGTCGAGTTCTGCACCAAGGATATGGCGCCGCCCATAACCGCCTCAGTAAATATCTTATGGTCGAAGGAGAAGATCAACGAGCCGGTCGGAGCCCATCTGCCCTTCGATTTATAGCCATCCGCGTAGTCTTCAATTGTAATCAATCCGCTCTTTATTTCGACAAGTGCCTGCTGCCCGTTTGAGTCATTGATATCTTTTTCCCTTACTACAGTGATGCTGCCTCCTGTCGCGCCCTTAAATGAAGGGTCGATGATGGGGATCATTTCGTTCCCGGATATATTCCACGTAGCACCCACTTTGCAGTTCAGATCTTTCATCATCGAAATATCTGCACACGCTGACATTGTTTCAAAAAACATTTGCTCGTCCCCATCAATGGAGCACCCTGTAGGCGTTATTGATATGACACCCTTGCCATTTTCAAAAATAACATGTGCTTTTTTCCCTTCGAGTGTGTCAACCCAAGCGAATGCTTTTTCCAGTTTACCCGTTGCGATCTGGTTTACGTAGTTTCTGGCAATATCTGTATTCATCACCTTCTCGGCTGTCAGCAGTGTTATCTCTGTTGAGCCGGGCGGCAGGCCATAAGCCATTCCAATAGGCTCAAGCGCCGCATGAAATAGGGGAGGCAAATCAAAATGTATGCCATCGGTACTAAAAAAAAGGCCGAGCGAGCACGCCCTATCTACACGGACATCCATTTCGATTATGTTTCCGTCGTTTTTCGTTATGAACCTGCTGATTTGGAACTCCGACACATAATTGAATGTGGAGTCGGTAACAACGCCCCAATCCTTATAGGAACCCTTTGATGTTACGGTTCCGTTCACCAAATTGACATACGTTTTTCCTTTTTCGTACGTCGCTTGCACTCGCGTGTTATCAACTGGTGCTGGAGCGGGTTTCAACTTCTGGTTCTGAGCGACAATCCCTTCTTTTGTAACGGTTTCACCTGCGTCCACGCCTTTCAGAGGGGGCTTTTTGTGGCCTTTGCCCGGGGGGCGTAATATCAATACGACAAGAATTGCAGCCAAGAGCACAGCGACCAATCCGATTACCACAAGATTTAGGGTTTTCATAATTCTTTATTTTTCTTATTTGATTAATTTATCTCTGGATGTACTCGACCATTTGACGTGTGCCTCACCGACAACCACAGATTCGAAGCAACTGGTTATGTCAGGGGGATCTTGATGAGTTTCATGTGCCTTCCTTTATCTGTCCACCGAATGCTCCGATATCGGAGCGAGTTTTCCATCCCGTTCGGGGCATGGTCAAGCTCCGATATTGGAGCACCAACAACAAAACTGCATTGGACGGAACCTTGCCCGCTTGCGGATGGCAGCAGGCTGGACACAGGAAGCTCTTGCCCGTGAGGCACAGCTCGCCGGGTGGGATCTGGACCGCAGCACGATCTCGAAGATCGAGGCCGGGCTGCGGCGCGTGTACGACTCCGAGGTCTGGCATCTGACCCGCCTGCTGAATTGCAACCTGCCGGACCTGTATCCAGGCGCTGAGACCATGAAGAAGCGGATCCCTCCAACGCAGGCGAAGCGGAAGTAACTCCGATCACGCGCACCGAGAATTGCGCCGTGTACGGATCACCCGCCAGCGAGAGACTTGGGCGTGCAGTTGACATTTTGTCGCGGGGATGATCGGTGATAACGGCGGCTTACCGGTGGTCCATGTATTGGCCGTCGTTCGGGCACTTGTAGATGCCGGGGACTGTGTATTCCTGGACGAGCCCGCATCGTGGGCAACGGTAGGTGTAAGTGGCAGCCAGTAGGATTCCGGCGGCAGCGAGGATCAACAAACTGGTGAGCGTAGTTTTCTTCATTACCCCTCCATTCGTGAGAATCGGAAAAATCTCTCCGGGAAACCAGTTAATTTCCGAGTCTTCCTGTCCATCCCAGAAAAAATCCCAGGGCCGAGTTGATGATCGTGACCGCCAAAAAGATTGTGTTCAGCGAGATTCCGGCTGCTGCGAGCCTGATCGTGGGAGACCGCAGGCCGTGCAGGGAAAGCACGAGGCCGGTGACCGTAACGGGAAACCCGATAAGCGGAAAGAACCAGGCAAAAATTCCAAGCACTCCGAGCGTGAATCCCACGATGCAGGATTTCCGGCCGCGAACTTTTCCAGCCGTGACGGGCTCGGTCCCGGCCGGGGTGGTGCTTGCTTGTGGTTCGTCCTGCTGCGGCATGGCGGGCCGTGACGGGCGTGAGATGCCCTCGCACGGTGGCGGCAGGGCCTCGCCAAAGGCCCGGAAGTCCACGAACCGCTCTCCGGGCTTCTCCTCGACAGCGCGGCGGATCACGGCATGCAGGCGCTTCCACTCAAGGTGTTCCTCCGGGGGCAGGCTGGCTTCGCCCTGGGGCGGCCACCAGAACCGGCTGCGGCCTAGTTTGTCGGGGGCGTTGCCGGTGAGCAGGGTGTAGAGCGTCGTGGCGGCCCCGAACATGTCCGGGCTGCCGCCAGATTCCACATACCAGGAGGGGGCCGCGTAGCCGGGAGTACCACGGCGCGTTATGGACCCGGAATCCTCCCCGAGCAAGCTGATGTCCGCCAGGCATGGCCGGCCACCGAGGAAAAGGATGTTGGAAGGTTTCACGTCCCGGTGAACGAGGCCCGCGCCGCTGATGGCCTGCAGGCCGTCGAGGACCGGCACCATGAGCCCTGCAATCTCCTTGCTCGAAAACCACGCGCCTTGGCGCTCGTGGACCATGCGCTCGAATGTCCACGGCACCCACTCGGGATCCTCGGGGTTGGCCGCCCCGTGCCCGTCGGCGAGGGGCATGATGTAGAAAAGCCCGTCAGCGGTACGGTTGATGTGCTCGATCGGCATGAGGTGCGGCGAGCGGAGATCGTTCGCGGCCTGACGATAGCGGATGAGCGAACCCAACTCCTTCTCCAGCATTTCCGGACGGTCGGCGGTCACGAACTTCAGCGCCTTGAGATCCCCGATGGTATCCGACCGGCAGAGCCAGACTTCCCCGAAGCCCCCGGATCCGATCCGCCGGATCAGCCGGTAGCCGTCGAAGGCATCGCCAGGATGTAGCATCAGTTTTTTCTACTCTTCGGGGATGCCTCTGCCAAGAATTGTGAGCCGGAGAATTTCCGGAGAGATTTTCCGGCATTCTGCGAATAGAAGATTGATATGCCAAACGCCATGCCCGAGACGCCGGTGAGCCTGCTGACCCGCCTCCGCGACATGGAGGCCGGAGCCAGTTGGGAGTCGTCGTGGAAGGTTTTTCTGGAGTTGTACCAGGAACCGCTGAGGATCATGGCCTGGAACTGCTACCGGCACCACACGGGCGGTGCCGCGCCCACCGAGGAGTTCGTCGCCGATGCCGTGGCCAATGTCGTGAGCGACTTTTACACGCGGGCGCAATACCGGTACGACCCACTGCGCGGGAAGCTGCGGAGGTTTCTCAAGACGATCACGAATGCCAGGGTGGTGGACCTCCTGCGCAAGGAGCGCCCGCTCGACCACATCGAACTCGGGAGCTACGAGGGCACGGCGGCGGAATCCGAGGCCGAGGGGCTGGCATTCCAGCGCTCGGTGCTGGCAACGCTCGTGGAGGACCTGCGCAACCGCATCCCGCTCCGGCAATTCGAGGTCTTCGAAATGGTCAAGCTCAAGGGCATGAGCGCCGAGGCCGCCGCCACGGTGCTGGGGGTCAAGCGCGGCATCGTGGACAACACGATCCACAGGGCCATGAACGCCGTCAGGGAGCTGGCGAAAGATCCCGTGTACGCACAGGAGTATTACCCATGAATTCACAAAATGATCCGCCGCTGCTCACGGGTGGCGACGAGGACCAGCTCATCCTCAAACTAGCCGACGCCTACAGACAGACCGAGTCCCCGGAGAGCGAGGAGTGGGTGCGCGTGATCGCCGAGAAGACCAGCCGCATCCTCACCGAACAGGCGGAGGAAGAGTGAACGCCGTCTTCTGCGTCGTCGCAGTCGGCCTCGAATGGCTGGCCGCCCGCACGGGCCTCACCTACGTCGAGATCAATATCGTCGTTTACTTCATGGTCATCCCGTTCGTGTTCGCGGTGATGCTTGACGGCATCCTGCGCTGGCACTGGATGAAGCTCGCGGTGGTCGCAGGGTGGGCGCTGGCGCTGTTCGCGATCCCGGACTTCAACGCCTGTTCCGAACGGGTCTTCGCGGCCTCCGTGACGTTCCTGATGCTGTTCGGGTGGATCGGCCTGGACTACACGGCCGCCTCCGTGGTGGTCTGCGTCGTCGTACCGGGACTGGTGTTCTCGGGGCTTGCGGCCGGTTGGGTTCTGTCCCGGAGGAAGGTGGCGCGGCCGGAATCCCTGGTCACGGCATGAAGTTTCTGCGGGCACCCTCCACGGAACGCCGGTGAATGCCGGAACCGGTGTTACGGCTTGGTGATGTGCAAGTACGAGGCGGACCGCGCGGCGATCCTTGAGAAGATGGGGGCCGCAGTCAGGCCGCCGTAGTTGAGTTCCTTGTCCACCTTCGCCCGGTCGACGACCACCAGGGCGACAACCTTCGGGTTCTCGGCCGGGAAGTAACCGACGAAGGACGTGACATACTGGTCTTCGAAATATCCGCCCGACGGGTTTATAGCCTGGCCGGTCCCGGTCTTGCCTGCAACGGAAAGGCCCTCGACACGGGCCAACGACTGGTCATCCACCAGGAGAGCTTTGCTGATCGTTCCGGCAACGGTCTCGGGAAGAATGCGGACTCCCGTGGGCAGTGGAGCCTTGGGGTCCAGTACGAGGGTGGGAGGCAGCAGCAGCCCGCCATTGGCAATCGCGGCGTAGGCCATGATTACTTGGATGGGAGTGACGCACACCGACTGCCCGAACCCCATGCGTGCGAGCGTCAGGTCATCGAGCTTTTCCATAGGGAGCACAATCCCCGGCGATTCATCGAAAAGAGCGATGCCCGTGTTGCGGCCAAAACCGAAGTCCACGGCAGTCCCCCGGAATTTTTCCTTGCCGAGCTTTACTGCCATCTTGGCCGAGCCGATGTTCGATGACTTCACCAGCACCTCAAGCGGAGTCAGATCGCCGTACGGCTTGTGATCTCTGAGCGTTTTGCCCTCGAATGCGTAAGCTCCGTTTTCACAAAAGATCTTTTCATCCCCGAGGCCTTCTTTGAGAAACCCGGCGCAAGCGACCATTTTGAAGATACTGCCGGGCTCGAAGTTGAATAGCAGCGCCTCGCTGGCCGGCCGCCGGCCTTCTGCAAACTTAAGTTGCAGTTCTCTCCTGGATGGTTCTGGACAGCAGGCCATCGCCAGGATTTCTCCCGTCTTCGGATCGGCCAGGATCGCGATGATTTTCTGCGCGTGGAAGTCTGACTGGGCCTGCGCCAGCTCCTCCTCGACGATATACTGCAGGCCCTCACCGATGCTCAGGCGGGCATCCTTGCTGGCCAAGGCGGCGGCAACACTCAGCGTGGCGTTGTGCACAACATCTCCATTGCGATCCAAAACGGAAGCCGGGGACTGTACACCGGCAAAGCACAGGAGAGATGAGAGCAGCAGGGAACGGAACGGGCGTGTTTTCATTGGTTTCATCATATCGCTATTCGGCGAGTCGCTGGAAATCTCTCCGAAATGCTGCAGAAAAGCCTCGTGGGGGTCCGAATGGCAGCGGGCGCATGATACGGAGCGGCGGCGGACGGCCCGGTATTTTGATGTCCGGCGATCAGGAGGCGGGTGTACGCGGCGCTTTTCACTCCGGGCACGTTCGCATGGCAACCCGGTCAACGAGCGTCCTACCCAAAACTTTCTCAGGTCTGTTCATCGGGCAGGGGGCCACGCCACTCCTCGGGCTCCTCGCCGTCGGTCGCCATTTGCGTAACAACTACGCTATGCCGGCGCTGGAGCCACTTGGAGGCGATGCCGACGAGGTCGTCGTGAGTGGGTGTTTGCATTTTACTGTATATGTTTATGGTATACGATGTTGGCAGCGGTTATTCTGTAGAATAGTTCTACAGAATATAACTACTGAGTCCGACAAGCACCGACCGCGCCGCAAGAAAAGCATCAGCGAACACATAGTATTGAAGTCATTTTGAGCGGGAACTGTATTTTTCTCTCCTGCCTGTCAGGAGTATTTTTGTTATGCAAACCCCTCCATAAAATCTCGACTTCCGAGCAGAGTGTGGTAAAGTTTTGGACGTGTTTTTTCACTCCTTGGACTTGTCGATTACGGTCCTCAAAGCACCGTAACGGGCAGAGGGCTCAAGCTTCCATGCGCATATCCCCTGAATAAACTCCCCATCCACTAAAACAACACCGAACTCATGAACCAAACATTACTGACTAAAGAAATCGCCGACAAAATCCTCGCCGGTGAAAGCACTAACATTTACTCTTATACTGAGATTACGGATGACGCCGCTGAAACGCTCTCCAAGCATGCGGGCAGGCTTTTTCTCAACGGTCTGACAAGCCTGAGCGATTCGGCGGCTAAAGCACTCTCCAAGCATGAGCGGGAACTTTACCTCGACGGCCTGGCGAGCTTGACTGATGCGGCGGCTGAATCGCTATCCATGCATAAGGGGAAGCTTTCTCTCAACGGCCTAGCGAGCCTGCGTGATGCGGTGGCCGAATCGCTCTCCAAGCATGTGGGGAGGATTTCTCTCAACAACCTGACAAGCCTGAGTGATGCGGCGGCCGAAGCTCTCTCTATGCATGAGCAGGGGAAGCTTTCTCTCAACGGCCTGGCGAGCCTGAGCGATGCGGCGGCCGAAGCGCTCTCCAAGTATGAGGGGTGGAGACTTTCCCTCAACGGCCTGACAAGCCTGAGCGATTCGGCGGCTAAAGCGCTCTCCAAGCATGAGCGGGAACTTTACCTCGACGGCCTGACTAGCCTGACTGACGCGGCGGCCGAGTCGCTCTCCAAGCATAAGGGGTGGTGGCTTTCCCTCAACGGCCTGACAAGCTTGAGTGATGCGGCGGCCGAGTCGCTTTCCAAGCATAAGGGGAAGCTTTCTCTCAACGGCCTGACTAGCCTGACTGACGCGGCGGCTGAATCGCTCGGTAAGCATAGCAACCTTGTCCTTGACGGTCTGACAAGCCTGAGCGATGCGGCGGCTAAAGCGCTCTCCATTCAAAAGGTAGGGGAGCTGTCCCTCAACGGCCTGACAAGCTTGAGTGATGCGGCGGCTGAATCGCTCTCCATTCAAAAGGGGGGAATGCTTTCCCTCAATGGCCTGGCGAACTTGACTGATGCGGCGGCCGAATCACTCTCCAAGCATGGGGGGATGCTTTCTCTCAATGGCTTGGCGAACTTGACTGATGCGGCGGTCGAATCACTCTCCAAGCATGGGGGGATGCTTTCTCTCAACGGCCTGACAAGCCTGAGCGATGCGGCGGCTGAAGCGCTCTCAAATCAAGAGGGGGAAATGCTTTCTCTCAACGGCTTGGCGAGTCTGAGCGATGCGGTGGCCGAAGCGCTGTCCAATCAAAAGGGGGGGTGGCTTTACCTCGACGGCTTGGCGAACTTGACTGATACGGCGGCCGAAGCGCTCTCCAAGCAAAAGGGGAGGATGCTTTCTCTCAACGGCCTTACGAGCCTGAGCGATGCGGTGGCCGAAGCTCTCTCCAAGTATAAGGGGGGGTGGCTGTCCCTTAACGGTCTGACAAGCCTGAGCGATGCGGCGGCTAAAGCGCTCTCCAATCAAAAGGGGGGAATGCTGTCCCTCAACGGCCTTACGAGCCTGAGCGATGCGGCGGCCGAATCGCTTTCCAAGCATAAGGAGTTGCTTTGCCACGAGACAAGGAGCAAGTCAACGGGGAGATCGAAGCGATTGAGACGATGATCCAGAAAAAGCAGCTGGAGGGTGGATCGAAGCAGGGTGAGTTCGAGTTTTGACGGAATTCGACCGATGCTGGCTCTCCAGCGGCACCGGGGATGAAAAGCGGGAGACCTGCTCAATCCTTTTCTCATATCGCAGATCAATCAACGGTGCTTGCAGGCTTAGTCTGCTGCGCAACCCGGACGACCTCGGAAGAGGTCTTCTGAAAAGCTGTGTCTCCTAACGCCTTCTCAATTGCCTTCCGGATGCTTGCTTTTGTGACCCCCACAGGATCAAGGCGAACGCAGCGACAGCGGCGGCAGCGACAAAAGGAATCTCTGCGACCATTCGAGATCTTTTTCAAGTGCGACGACTCGTTCAAGAAGCTGAAATTCAGGGTGCATGTATCTGTGTCCTAGAATTTACTGCTGTGGGGCAACAACTGCGGTCTGGAAAAAGGTGGCGTTCAAACAGCTGCAATACATTTAGAATCGAATCAATGTTGATCAAGGAGTTTTCGAGCTAAAGTCAGTCCACCTCGGATCCGCCAGAGCGGCGTCCAGTTCACTGCCGAGCAGGCGTGCTTGTTTTCGGTTTGGCGGCAATTCGGCAGTGGAGTTTTCGATTTCCCAGACCAATCCGTCGCACCATTCGGGGTAATTTCTGCCGAGCAGCTCGAACCCCCGCCCGAGCCGGCGCTGGCTCACGATGTCGCGTGTCATCTGGCGGTAGAGCAGTCCGTTGAGGTCGCCGGTTCCTTCGTCGAGGCAGGCGAGGTAACGGCCGAGTTCCAACAGCAATCTGCGTCGGGCGGCTTTTCGCTGACCGGCGAGTAGCATCCTGCATTTTGCCTGCGCGGTTTCTTCGCGTTGGCGGGCTTCCGCTGCAGTTGTTTTTCGCAGGGCATCCGATGCGGCCTTCCATGCTGCCTCGTTTGCGGGGGAGCCGTCCCATGCCTGAAGCAATGACTCCAAGTGCGCAAAGGATGTGATTTCCATCCATCCCCCATGGCTGTCGAGCCATGCGGCACGGGCTGAGCGAAACGGACCGCTGCTGGAAGTTTCCAGGATGCAGGGAAGACATTCGCCGCTTCGTTCAAAAACATCCGCTACGCGCCGGATTCGTGGGTCGGTGAGAGCAGGAGGAATTGCGGCGGGGTCTGCCTCCAAGGCTGCTTGGGACAAGCCGATCATCACCTCATCTCCGATACCCTCGATCCCGAAGCTGTCACCATCTACCGTGGCGATGACTCCTCTCTGCGAGCCATTGATGGCCCGCAATGCGCTCCGGATGGATTCGATCGTCACGATTGGCTGAGGAGCAGCCACCGGCAGTGCCTCTCCGGAAGTAAACGCTTCATTCGCCAACGGGTCGGATTCCAGATTGCTTGCCAATTCTTCCAAGAGCCGGGTATCTGCGGGTTCGCGGCCGAGAAGCATCTTTTGGGCGCGGGCAAGAACCGGCTGCATGCGCCCGATGAATCCCTCAAACATGTTGCAGCGTTCCCGGAGGATGGAATAAACGCGCTGGTCCACGCTGTCCTCCAGAAAGAAATTGATCACACGGATTTCGGACAATTCCTGTCCGATGCGATCCACGCGCCCGATCCGCTGCTCCACCTTGCTCGGATTCCACGGCAGGTCGTAGTTGATGACCGCGCCTGCCGCTTGAAGGTTGAGCCCTTCGCTGGCCGCATCGGTGCAAAGCAACACCCGCAGCTTCCGTTCTCGCAGCAGCCGGGTAATGACATCCTTGGACACCGAAATCCACCGGTCGTCCTGCCAAACGCGCCCGCCCTCGCCGCTGTAGGTGGCAAGCGTTCCCTGATACCGGGCAACCAAAAAATCGCGCAGGTATTCCATCGTGTCGGAATACTCGGTGAAAACGAGCACGGCGCGGCCGTCTTGAATCACCGACTGGAGAACGGAAAAAAACCGGTCCCGCTTGGTGTCCTGCCCGTGCAGCTCAGCGAGGCTCGTGAGCAACTTGCGCACATCCTCCCGCTCACGCCCGGCCTGTTCGGGATCCGTGGGAAATGCCGCGGAGATCGGCTCATCGTCTCCATCGCTGGCCTCGGCCTGTCCCTCCGGAAGATCCTCGGATGGTTGCGCATCAAAAGCGAACCGCCGCATCACGCGATCCAGGCCTTCGCACCGACGTTCGAGGCTGCGGGTGATGGCATGTGGCGAGCTGGCCATGCGCCGCTGATAAATCGTCATGACAAACCCCTTGCCGGGGCGCTCGCCTTCCAGTTCCCTGAATCGCCGGTCGATATAGCGGGCGAGTTCCTCGTAAATCTCCCGCTCGCCCGGCGTGTGATATTGGAAGGTGAAATCCTCAACCCTCCTCCGGGCCGGTGGTTTTTCGAGGATTCCCAGCCGGTGGTATTCACGGAGAGTGTCCCGCGTATTGCGGTGGATGCGCCGGTGAATGGGGGAGGCTTTGCGAAGCCATGCCGCGAGTTCGGGCCGGGATGCACGCGGGGCGAATTGAAGTTTCCGGGCGAGGTCTTTCCGGTCCTCGGGAATCTTTGTGCCATCAGGGAAATGTGTTGCCAGGCCATCCGCCTGCAGGACATCCGCCGTTGCTTGAGCGGTATCTGCGTCAAGAATACCCGATTCCAATGCCGCGATGGCTTCGTAATACTTTCTCACGGCTTTGAATTCCGCCAGCCACGGGTCCCCCTCGCCGAGAACTCCCAAAAGATCCCACGGTTCCCATGCCTGCGTTTGCATCGGGGTTGCGCTCAGGAGCAGGAGGCTCTTGGCCTGTCCGGAAAGCTGGAGGCTGCGAAGAAGTCCCAGAAGCAGGTTGGCTTGATTGAACGCCCCCTCCTTCTGATCCAAACGACGGGCGGCGTGGGATTCGTCTAGGAGCACCAAATCCCAAGGCTCTGTTGCAAGGAGGGTCCCCCGGTTCCCTTCGAGGCGGGCCATTTCCCGGCTGACAAGAAGAAGAGGTTGTTTCAGCGCCTCGGAAAGCCCGTCCACGGTTTCCTCGCGACCATCAGGCCACACGACAAGCGAACTGCCCTGGAGTCGTGGAACGATCAGTCCGCCCTTTTCCCGCAACTCGGACTGCCACTGGCGCAGCAGGCCCGCCGGCAGCAAAAACAAAACCCTGCGCACACCCCGACCGGCCAAGAGCCGCCGCAGCACGAGAATCGCCTCGATGGTCTTTCCCATCCCGACCTCATCGCAGAGCAGGCGACCGTCGGGCCATGCCGATGATGTCTCCTCGATCACCCGGCGTTGGTGCGGCCACATGCCCACGAGGGCCGTGGCATCGCTGACGTGCTCGCCACCTGGAAGAAAGGGGGATTCCACGAGGTAACGCCACAGCATCGCAGTCTTCCTCCGGCGGATCGGGTCTGGTTCCGATGAAGGAGCCGGTGGCGTATTCTTGTCGCCGATTCTTCCGGGCAATTCGAGATTCCCTTCCTCGGGAGCAAACGAAATCAGCTTGCGGAGCACCGCTTCCGGCAGGCTGAAGGTCTCGATGGCCGGATGTTGGTTTGTCCACATCCGCTCGAAGAGCTTCGTGAAATGGTCGTAGCCGCTCGGGTCATCCCACGAGGTGGTCACCTCGACATGCTCGACATTGTTCTGAAGGCCGTGGGCGGATTCGTTGGCGCTGCCGCGAAACATCAGGGCATCGCCCTCCGCATCCCTCACGACACCGAACTTCGAATGCAGGATGCCATTCCCCGTTCGCAGCACACCCACCCGCACTTCGATCCAGCCGTGTTTGACAAGGAATCCCAGCAGCGCCATCCGATCCTTCTCGATGGCTTCCTGTGGGCTTTGCAGCCGGGAGAGGAGAAGTTTTTCAAGAACAGAAAGGTCGTGTCCCTCGGTGAGCGCCCGGACATCTTCACGGATCATCTCCTCATTGACGAGAAGGCGGATGGGCGCTGGAGGCACGGCGGGCGGATTCTCCAGAAACCGCTGAATGATTGCCCCGAAACCCCGCGCTGCCACCGCGAGAACGGAACTCGAAAAATACGCGCAGCAGCGGTCGTAACGCAACGCCATGCCGAGCGCCGGATTGTAAAGTTCTTCGACCAAGGCTCCGTCATGGGCTTGAAGAAACCTTCGCCAAGGGCGGCTCCGGAGCGATGTCATGAGGTCAGGCGGGGACTTCCTGGAGCAGAACTTCCGCTGGGATGCCTAGCCCGCGATGGAGAGCGCGGATCATTCCGATGCTGAGCGGGCGCTTGTGGTTGAGGACTTCGGACACCCGGTTCTTTCCGGGAAAATATCTCTCCAAATCCTTCTGGCGGAGGCCTTCCTGTTCCATGCGGAATTTGATGGCCTCCACGGGGTCCGGAATGTCGATGGGATAATGTTCCTGCTCGTATTGCTCGACCAAGAGGGACCAGAGCTCGAGTGCTTCCATATCTTCGGAGCCGGGGGCGGCGTCCATCAACTCGGCAACATATGCCAGAGCGGCCTCATGCTCCTCCTGGGTCTTCAAGATTTTCGGGGCGAAGGGACGTGTTGTGCTCGGGCTTTGGGTGCCGCGTCGAACGAGGCGCATGCCTGGCATGCCCTTGCCTTTGGGGACGATTCTTGCTTTTGCCATGTTTTTATACGGTGGTGGCATCGATCTTGTCATAGGCCGCGTGGGTGCCCACGAAGCGGATGAAAACGATGCCGGTGTTGAAGTGGATTTTGACGATGAGGCGGTAGGTGTTTCCTTTGATGTTAAAGACCACCCGGTTCCCGGGCAGGATGTCGGCGGACGGGTAACGGTTCTTAATGTCCTTCGGGCCATTCCAGCTTGCGTCCACGGTTTCCTGAAACCACGCCTCCAGCGGTGCTTTTGCGTCGGCATGTGTCTCGTAGAAGTCGCGGAGCGTTTTGCGGGCGATGACTCTCATGGCAATAGTCGGGTCAATGGTTCAGAAGATCAAGAGAAAAGTTCCCAAAACGGGAACTACCCTTCTTCCTCCTCCTCCTCGGGCTCGTCTTCGATTTCCGCCTGTGTTCCCGCAAAAAGCGGGAGGTCCATTTCGGGGTCGAGCTTTTGGGTCCAATCCGGGGGCTCGATTCCGAAGAGGGGTTTGAGCAGGGAATGCCAGGCCCTGAACTCGGGGAACATGGCGGCGGCACTCTTCGCTCCTCCTTCGTGGCGCATGGGCTCTGGGGCGGCATGGATGAGCGCTTCGAGCAGTCGGGCGACCGCGCTGCCAGCCTGCCAGTTTTGTCGCCGGGCGAGTTCTTTGGCATTGCCGACTCCACCTGCGCCGCCGCTGGCTTCGAGATAACGCAGTGCCAAAGCATGGCATCCGTCGAGGGCGGTGCGGAAGGCCGGGTCGTTCGGGTGAACTTTGAGGGTGTCGGATTTTTTGCGGCGTTTGCCAGAGGTGATCGGTGCGCCGAGCAAGTCTGCCTCTTCCTGTTCAAGCGGACGCTCGCGGCGGCGGTCTTTGACCGGGACGACCTGGATTTTGTCGCCCACCTTGGTGACCAACCCGGCAGTGATGAGACTGTCCACATCCATGCCGACGGCTTTACCCAGCAGGGTGGCTTCGTTGTAGCGGAACTCCGCCGCGCCGAGAACGTCCCAGCAGAGCAGCGCGAATTTGCCCTCAGCCTCGACGCCGCCGAGCCCGCGTTCCGCCAGTTGCTCGATGCGCCACTGGCTCACCGCCTCGCTGGCTTCGTCAATCGCCGCACTCACGCCGATGTCGATCCCGGTGTCGGTTTTTACCGCGTCGTAGCGGGAATAGACTTCCATCGCCGGGCCGAAGGAACCCACCAACTGGTCCACCGCATTGAGGCCCTCGGTTTTGAGGCGCTCGGCTGTGGCCCGCGCCTTTTGGCGGATCTCCGCCTTCATTTCCTCGGTGTAGTAGCCGATGCCGGCACCGGGAGGGCGCTTGCGGGCGACGAGGATTACTGTGCTCTGGGCCGCGTTCTTCTTGGCCTGATGCAGCGAATGCTCACTCTCGGTCTTGACCGGCCAAGTGGCCGTGATGGTGAACCCGGCGGCAATGAGCGAGGAGAAGAGCGCTTCCCACGCCTCCTGCTTCTTGTGCGTGAACATCACCGTGAGCGCCCCTTCGCGGCGGAGCACACGGTGCGCCTCGCGGAAGACCTGAGTCATGAGGTCCTGGTAAAATGCGTTCGCCTTGGCTTTGGCGGTTTTGGCGGCTTCTTTTGCCTCCCGATGGCGGGAAATATTGACGACAGCTTCTTCACTGTGGTCGCAGAGGTAAGTGGAAAACCACTCGGGCCGACGATGCCCCTGCGTCCGCTTCAGCCACACATAAAAGAAATCTGCAAGCTCGCTGTATTGCACATTGTCGGCATACGGCGGGTCCACGACCACCGCAGAGATGCTTTCGTTGTCGAGGTGCGCAAGATTCGTGGCGCTGCCTTGGGTGATTTCTGGGAAGGTTGAACGACCGTGTTTTGCAAGTTTGGTGATTTCCTCAAAAGCTTCAATGCAGTTGTCAATCGCCCAAGCAAAACCCGCACCATTTGCGCATGGCGCCATTTCTGCAAAGGTAACCTTTTGCGCATAGTCGTGGCGATCCATCTTTCCTTTGATGACCCCTCTCGTGTTCTCAAAGCGTGTCTGAGAGCAATTATGGTTGAGAAACTTGTCAATAACGATGGCGAGCAGTAGCTCAACTCCATGTGCTACATCTTGACATTCTCCTTGAACAATCTCAGGCCTTAACTTCCGCAACTCTTGAACCAGTGTGCCAATAACTAAAAGTTGCCTTGGAGAAAAGAAATCCGCCCACCTTGGCATTCCGTAGTTGATGGGACGTTCGTCACTGCTGATTTCAGGAAATTTCTCTGTCGGTATAATCCCTTTGGCCTCCCAATCTGGGCGGAGTTTCGCGAGTTCCTTTTCAGCGGCAGCGAGGGCGTCGAGATCGTCTTTGGTGGGTGGCTGGAATTTGAGTCCGTTCGGAGTTTTGACGGCAACCGCGTAGAGAGCGCTGCCCATCTTGCCGTTTTGAGCTTGGGCCTTGATGTAGTCGCCGGAGATTTTGATGCGTGTAAAAATCGAAATTCCATCTCCGTCGCTGTATGTGGGCAGCGGCGCTTCCTTCATCTGTCCGGCGTGTTTGCCAACTTCCCGGATACGCACAGACCATGTGCCTGCCTTGGCATCAACGACTGGCTCCGCTACGACCCGCAATTCGCTGCCCTTCGCTTTGAACAGGTGCCAGTCAGGGACCAGCGGCGTTGGGTGCTGGGTATCCGGGCACGGCACTGTGCGGGCGAAGATGTAAGCGTGAACGAGACCGTCCGTGCGTTTTGGGAAGAAATCCGCGAGCCGCTTTTCGATCCGCTTAACCAACTCCCTTCCCCATTTCCGCGCCTTCTCCGCCAGTTCGTGCCCGAAGCGGAATGGATAATCCACCGTGGCTTCGAGAACCGTGCATGCGACGGGATTCAGTTCGTTCGCGTAGGTTTTGAATCCAAGCCGGGCGGATTCGAGCGGGATCGACCCTCCGCCGGACATCGGATCAATGACCGCAATGTCGTCGCCAAATATCCGGCGGGCGGCGGCATGGGCTTCGCGGAGATCTTCCTCCCGCATCCCGTTTTTGAATGCCCGGCCCGCATTGAACCCTCCCTCGACTCGCACCCCGCGATCCATCAACGCCCGCACCTTCACCAATTCATGCCCCGGACGCCCGAAGCCCAGCAGCCGCTCGAACTTGTCCCGAGGGAAATCGGCAGGCAACAGAGACCCCAGCACGGCAGCACGGGAAGCAACCAGCGGCCGCCGCGCCCACCAGACGTGGAGGTAGGTGTGAGGAGCCAGCGCACTCGCCGACCCTCGTTCGCGCATGCACTCGACACCGATGGCGGCAGCGGGGAGCCAATCTTCGATGAGGAGGCGGGGAAGTTTGGGAGGCATAAATGGTCAAGGCTGAAGAGCAGAATAAATTGGCGTGTGCCCTTGCTGGGCGGAGGTGCGCATTTTGAGCTGTCCGGCCTCCGAGTGCCAGAGCATGCCGGGCAATCGCATGGCCAGCAGCGGGCTGGGATCCAGCGGCTTGGGCAGAGGTTTGGAGCAATCCAGCAGAATTTCTCCGAATTTCCGGCGGCTCACGGTGAAGAGTTCCTGGGCGCTGGCCTCGATCATCCAGAACCGTTCGGGCAACGCTTTTTCGAGTTCAGACACCCAGTCAGCTTCCACTGACACCTCATCGCGGGTTCGGCAGGCCGAGAGGTGGTCCAAGTAGTTTTTCTTTTCGATGAGCAGGGACCGGAGAACGAGCAGACCGCTGCGGGCGAAGATGGAAAAGCGGTCATACCAAATCTGACCGAGTTTGGGATGATGGACGGCAACAGCCCGCAGAAAGTCGAGAGCGACGGCTTCAATCTCGGTCGCGCTGACCATGACGGGATGCTTTCGCATGCCGAGGATCAACCGGAAGTTGTCCTTTTTGAGGAAGTGCCGGGGTAGGCAGTAGTAGGGACCGAAGTTGTCGTCGTGCAGCACGTAGCTGCTCAGCCAGCTCTCGCTGGAGAAATAGCTGAGTTGATTGTCAAAGTAGGCGCGTTGAGCATCGGGCACCCAGGCATCGTCGTTGAAGGTATGGCCGATGATGGGAACGATGTGGCGCGAGCCCCCTTGCGGGCCGGGATTCGGATCGTCGAGCGCAAAGCCGAGGAGCGCCGGATCACCGGACTCGATGAACCCGTATAGATCGCGCTGGAACTCTGTTGGCAGATCGAATTTCTTAGGCTCGTGGACGATTTTCTCAAAGCAGATGCCCACCCCCGTGAGAATGGCCTCCATTGCCACAGGTTCGAGACCACGCTCCACAGTATTCGTAACGTGATCAATACCGGCCAATGCGTTCATCCGGCTGTAGGTGACATCCCCATCTGGGAGCAAACAAGCCAGCGCCGTTCGGAGAGCCACATGGGCACAAACGAACGTCTGCCCGTTTTGCTGGGCGTAGAGAACACCGGAGACGGTTTGGGGACCCGCATCTGTTCGCACCGAGTAGCCGCGAATGCAGCGAATGTAGTTGTTGTGCTCAGTCAACCGAACCGGTGGAAGGACGGCCTCATAGACATGGCCTTCCGGAGCCGCGTGGGCATCGAGTTTGTCCATCTTGAAGACCGCATAACCGATGAAATCCTGCGGACCGGCAGGGGCACCGGGCGGGCAACGCCAGAATGAAAGCCGGTGTGCTGTCCCTCCTTGAAAGCCCGGGCACCGGATCGCGAGGGCTGCATTTTCTTCCGCGAGAAGTGAGCAGTCGCCTTCTCGAATCTCCTCGACCAGCAAGGACTTGTAATCGTGCTTCCGGGCTAAGGACAGGATCCGCCGGAGAACCGGATGGGAGCGGTAGTTCTGATCAACGAACAGAAAGTTCGAGAATCCGGCCTCAACGCGGGTGTCGTGCCAATCGACGAAAATTCCTGGTGCGCCCCGAAAATCCATCGCGCCATATCTCAGTAACTACCGAAGCTGACGTCCCGTGTCCTCTCCGAATATGCGCGTTTGGATTCGAGGAAGGTTTCAATTTCAGCCGAGAATTCGAATGTCTGCGGATCGACCGTTTCAGCGGGTCGCCCGATACGGCTGGCTTGAAACGCGGGAGCGTTGCTGGTGAGTTCCTGAAGCGCCTGAGTCAGTTGCTGAGTCGCGTAGGTCACATGAGTTGTCCTTGAATTGGGATTCTATGAATCAAAGGAGGAAGTATGCCTCGCGTTCGCGCGAGGGGCAAGAAGGAAAATTTCCGTCGGTCACTGAACGGCCTCCAGGAGAATCCGCAATGCCCGGCGGGTGCGGCGGAGGCGTCCGTTGCGCATGAGGCCGAACCACCAGGCGGCCTCGCCGGGATCAGCGGTATGCAGGTGCGCCGACGCTTTGTGGAGCCGGTCGGCATTCCGCAGTCCGGCAGCCACCATCGCGTAGCAGGCGACACGGGCACCCCAGTCGTCGTCCAGCGGGTAGAACGGACCGGGATCGAGCTTGAGCCGAACACCTTTCGGCAGGTTCTCCTTCACGGCCTGACGGATCATCTGTGAGGCGGAGGCAAACGCGAGTGGCGAGATGGCGGCGACGCGGGTCAGCCGCTCGTTCATCTTTTCATCGAGAGAGCGCCGGTAAAGGATGGCGGCATCCCCAAGGCGGCGGCGAACAACCCTGAGGGCAAAGGAGGCTTCGCGGATTTTCATGGCGCTGGAATCACGCGGAGGGCTTGTCGAAGACGCCGATGGGCTTCACGTCCGGGGAGGCGCTTTGTTGAAGATTTTCCAAGGCGGGGTGTAGACCGGAACGGCCGCCTTTGAATGAGAGAATCACTGTCGCCTCGTAGCCACATCCATCGGTGAGGGAGTTGAAAAGCGTCTGGGCGATCTGGAGCGGCTTCGTCGGGTGGTTGAGTTTCAGGTCGTTGGCCGCGAAATGAACAGACCCCCCATCTTTCGCATCGCCGGAAAGCGTGACGCTCACGGTCAGCGAGTCGGCTCCAAGAGGCTGGGCGAGAGTGGCGAGCGTGGCGGCGACGGCTGGTGCAGGAGCCCGGAGTTCGAGTTTGAGAAGTGGCCGCGTCCCCGCATAACCAAGGATGGCGCTCCATGTCGTCACTGTCACTTGACTCGCTGGCGGAGGCGGGGGAGTTGGTCCTCCACTGCCGCCGGAATTTCCGCCATCTTTTCCACCACCACTTTCGCTTTTGTTTTCGGCGAGCCAGCCCTTCGCGGCATCGGTTTCCGCCAGTGAGACGCGGACAGAATCATCAAGGGAGAAAGTGGAGGTGATACGTGATGAGGTGCGTCGGCGGTGCCCCGGAACACCGACCACTGAGCCCTCTTTGTCGAAGGCCGTGCCATCGGCGAAGCAGACAACGGTCTTGCCGGCCTCGACAGATTTCAAGATCGTCGCACGAATGACATCCGCATCGGGGATCAGCCGCAGACCGGGTGCCGCCAAGATGCGCTCGTGGATGGATTTTGCCGTGAAGGCTTCGGACTCGCCAGCAACCGGCGTCGCACCGGGAAGGATTTTATCCACGAAATAATCGGGGGCGATGCCGTCGGATACGTCAAAGAGGAGGCTTTTCTCCTGAAGAAATTTTCGGAGCAGGGACTGTCCGCTCGGACGCTGGAGAACCTGCGCCTCGGGCACCATGTATTGCTCCTCCAGTTGGAGAGGGGTGCGGCCCGAAAGAACAACCTGATCGAAAGCCCGGTAGCCGTGGAGAAAGAATTGTTTGCGGAGGTCGGGCTCCAGTCGGTCGATTTGTTCGAGGACCTGCTTTCCTTGGGCTCCCGTGGCGTGTTCTTTTTTGATCTTCTCGGCTGCCATCAGGCGCTGTGCCTTCTCCAAGGCCCCGGCCCATTTGGACTCCGAGGGGGCTACGGCGAGAAGTGCGTTCTTGAACCCCCGTGGCACCGGCGATAACGGATCCCGGTCGTCGCTGAAGGTGACGATATTGGTAGCGTGCTTCGTGTCGGTGCAAAGAGCCAGTTGGAGGTCGGCGGATTCCGGAACCTGGTTGGCTTGGACGGGCCAGGACGCCAACTTGAAAATCGCGCCACTGAAGTATTGTTGAACCTCTGCCCGGATACGGGCGGCGGCATCGTCGGGCGCAATTTTCCCGCGCATTTCGTCAATCTGACGCATGACGTTCGGTTCCGTGCGGAACTGCCATCCACGACCGCCAGCCATCGGATATGTATGCCAGCAAACGCCGATCAGGCGATCAAGCGCCTCGCCGGGTTCGGGGCCTGCATCTTCAGGACGGAGGATGGCGAGCGCCAATTCAGGCGCGTCAAGCCCGCTGGTGGAGTTCGTCGTGTCCAGACTTTCCAAGAGCAAGGCGGAGGCGGAACGGACATGAATCCCACGATGCCCGCCGTCGAGATCAGTGGCGTGCCCTGTGATGTCAGCCCTGATCGCTGCCGTGAACCGGTCTTTTTGGAGCCGGTTGAGCAAGTCGGCTTGGATGTCCTTGTCCGCCCAGTTCACATCTCCGGCGGAGATGAGGTCACAGGCGGTCTGGTTGTTCCAAACATCCCGGATGATCCTCGCAAACAACCGGAGGACGCCCCGGCTTTTTTGAAAGCTGGCCATCGCCCCGAGACGCTCCTCGGCGGTTTTCAGAAGGCGTGGATGGAAAGGGTAGCAATCCTCGATGGCCTTCTTGTAAGCGGGAGAGGAGGGAGGATTTGCTCCGCCGGTCGGGAGCAGACGCGAGTCCGCTGCGGAGACACGCTTGAACAAATCAGAGTAGTTCTGTGCGGTTTTGCGTGCCGCTTCTGGTTCCACCTTGCCGAACAGGCGACGGACAATGACCTTGGCGGATTCATCGCCGATGGGGTCGATGCTGCTCATTTTCCGCCCGAAGATCTCTTCCAAATCCCGGGCGCAATCTTCGAGTTGCTGGGCGATCCGCTGGGATTGCTGCGCATAGACCGCCTGCTGCCCCGGGTCTGTGACCACGAGCACAGTCTCCGGGCGATTGCTGACGACCGACGAAAGAAGGTTCAAGAAGCCGAGAAGGTTTCCCTGTCCCCGCTCGGAGAGCTTCGCCATGTATATGACCAGCTCATCAATGAGAAAAAGAATCGGCCCTTCCGGCAGCACTGCGTCGAGTTGCTTCGCGTTCGGCGAGGCTTCCGGCGCATCTGCCGCTCCCAGTGCGGCCAGGGCTTTCGCCCCGCCGCCCGTTCCTCCGGCTTCGCCAAGCTGGTAGAATAATTCGCCCCAGAGGCTGTGGGTCGAAGCGGCGGCGTGCGTATTGAAATCCGGGACGCCTGCCTTGCCGCAATCGAGGGCGATTGTCGTCACCTTTGACGGTCGAAGATCCGGAGGAAGTATTTCCGAGCCGAGCGCGGCATCCGAAACACTGCGCCCCAGATGCCAAAGAGTCATGAGCGTGTGGGTTTTTCCGCCACCAAATCCCGTGCTCAGTCGCAGAGTCAGCCCGGCGTCCTTCGGGTTCGCAAGACGAGAAAAGACCGCTTTCGCCACATCCTTGAGATTCTGGGCCGGATGCGTGTTGCCGAAAAACTTGGCCGGGTCGGCGTAAACATCAGCCGACCGCCCCGCAATCAGATCCCCAAAATCTGCTGCAAAAATGGCATCGTTGAGTTCTCCTTGGCGGACTTCAAGGCGGGGTTGGCAACTCGAGAAAATGCTCATCGGGAATGGGACATATCAGTTTCCGTCATGGGAGTCGAGAGCGAGGGCGGTGGCAAGAAGGGAAAACGCCCGGATGAGCGATCCTCGATCCCCCATGCGAGCACCAAGCTTCCACGTTTTTGAGTGCCGGGTGGGGCTTACTTTTCCTTCCGCCCTTCAGCATCCTCCTCGGCGACGATGGCGCTCAGCGGGGCGGCGGCGTCGGCCTGCTCCTTGAGGCTCATGCGGGTGCCAGACGACATTTTGCGCATAGCCGACATCTTTCGGCTCACGGCCTTGCTGTTTGTGCGGGTGCCGATCTCGTCGGCCACGTAGCTGGAGGCGTTCGCGGCGGCGATGCTCAGGTTCGCGGCCGTGGCGATGGCGTCCTGGTTAGCCCCGAGGAAGAGGAACTGCCATTTGTAGGTATTCGTCTGCTCCAGGATTTTGCGGGAGATGTCCTTCCAGGTGAATTTCTCCGACGAGTTCTCGTACCCGTCGGTGAGGATCGCGACGATCACCTGACCGGGGCGGTCCTGTTCGGGCATGGTGGAGATACGGGTGCCGAGGCGGTCGATGGTAGTGCCGATGGCATCGAGCAGCGCGGTCGATCCTCGCGGGACGAAGGTCGTGGTGTCCAGCGCGACGGCCTCCTGCACGGGGATGCAGTCCAGAGGGACGAGGTATTCGTTGTCGAAGAGGACGAGGGTGAGGCGGGCTTGCCCCTCGGTCTTCTGCTGGTCGCGCAGGAATTCGTTGAACCCAGTGATGGCGGCTTCCGTGACGGGAGCCATGGAGCCGGAGCGGTCGAGGATGAAGGCTATTTCTGTGAGGTTTTTGTTCATAGTGCCCGACATACTGGCAGGGCAACTCGGTCAACGAGTGTCCTACCAAAAACTATTTCAGGTTTGTTGATGCGAGCCGGGAGCCACCTCACTCTTTGGGCTGCTGCTGTGATCGCCCTCAGTTTTCCGGTGCCGGCGGATTCCGGTCACCTCGGACACAAACCTTACGGGCATGGAAAACAGCAACGATCAGGACACCCAAGAAGGGATCGCGGGACGGACACCAATCGACGTTCGCGATCAGGGTTGTGGTAGCCCATCAGCTCGCATGCGGTCGAAAACGGATCGAGATCGGGACCTGTGGTGCCAACGGACAAGCCATTTGGCTGTCGCGAGGGTAAATTGAAGCGAGCATTTTAATTATTTATAGTATAGAAATGATACACTCTGGATAAGGCGGTGCGATTTAGAATGGTTCTAAAACATTCATTGGCCTTGTGGGTAATACCGCCGGATTGATGGGAAAGCGGGTAAGGCTACACCCATTGCCGGGACCATACCTGGAGTGGCGGCATTACCCTTCCTGACCTTCTTTCTGCTCTTGGGAGGGGTGGAGATGAGGAGATCTTTTCGGCATTCCTGCACTTTGGGATCCAATTCTCGATCCGGGAGAGGAGTGGAGGATGGTTTTTTTATTCTTCCTTCAAAAAAACTCAAAATCATCTCCTCATCTCCACCTAAGCGCACCCTTTATGCGGCAAAAGCAAACCCCGGGAGCCTGATTGGATCCCGGGGTGCCATGCGTTCGCCTGCCATAATGATTCTGTGGGATATTCGGATCCCGGCCTGTTCAGGATCATGATGAGAATCCGGCCAGGGCCACACGCTCCCGTTCATCCTGTTCCGGGGAACACCTCGCCTCCGGCTGGCGGATAGCGTAGCGGGTGGTGCCATGGAGGGGCGGGAGCTGCCTGTAAAACTCCGGGCGATCCGCGACAAGCTTGGCGAGCAGCCGACCGAGATGGTTGGCCGCCTTGATGTCGAGCCCGGCCATAGCATGGGACTCGTTGTCCCTGAGATATGCCAGGAGTCCCGTAGCCGTCGTCGTGACCGTCCTGTGACCGGCGGAGGTATCGACCACGAAGTCGCTGGAGGGGCCCCAGATGCCACTGTTGACGATGATTTCGTGCAGCGGAGTGGCGGGATCGAGTTCCAGCAAAACCCCCGCAAGAAACGGGTTGTGATAGCTGGCCACACGGTAGTGCGCGTCGGCCCTGGCCACGGGCACCACATGCTCGTGGAGGAGGTAGTGCAGGAAGGCAGGCAGTTCGCGATCAACATGGGGTTTCCAGTCCGCGAACGTCGCCCATGGGGTCTCCGGACCGAAGAAGGCAGCTCCCCGCACATCGAGCATGATGATTTTGTCGGCGAAGTTCTCGCGCAGGCCAGGGAAGTATTCCATTGAAGTCCTGTCGTCGTTGCACGTGATGACAAGCCGCCGGTACGTCGGGACCGACACAACAGTGCCGAACTTTCCTTCCAGCCGCAGCGCCGGGCTCACCGCCGCCTGCTTCAGCGCCTCTTCAAGGGCTGCCTTGGTCTTCGGCGACACGCTGTCCAGCTCGTCGGAAATGTGCCAGTTCTCGCTCGCGACGAGCTCGTCCGAGAACCTGGTCTCGCCCTTGAACTTCGCCATGGGTTTCGCGAGGCGGCCACCCAGCAGTGGCGCAATGATGTCGTTCGCCAGCACGTCCTTCCCGGCGCGACGTTGCCCGATGAGGGCGAGAACCTGAGCCGGCCGATATTTCCCGTCCGTGTAGAGATCCCGGGCGGCAAAGTGCAGCCAGTCCAGAAGGATGTTCGTTTGGATGCCGAGTTCCGACTCGCGCCCCAAATCCAGTCGCGAGCGCAAGAACTCCTGGATCGCCGGAAATGCTCCGGGCTGCGGCACGAGCAGATCAGGGCTGCTGGTGACCAGGATGTTCTTCCCGCCGATCCTGTGCAGCCCGGCCCGAATGCCGGCGATGCCGCCAGCATAGTCAATGGGCTGGTTGATGATCCCGATGAGGAAGGCCCTCGCTTCCGGCAGCCGCGATCCCGGCAGGATCAGGTCGGAAAAGCCAAGTCGCTTCAACTCCTCCAGCGCGTCCTCTTTGCCTCCGCTGGTGAACCCACTTCCCGTGCCGTGCCAGAAAAATGGCTTCTTGGCGTGCGGAAAATAGAACATCTCCGTAAGCGGACGGCTGGCACTAACCCGCCGTGCTCTGGAGATCACGTCCTCTTCCCGACGTTTGCTGAGCAAGGCATCAAACCTTTTTCTGTCTGGAATTAACCCGGTGGACTGCGCGAACGCCCGCAGGTCCACGTCCATGAAATGTTCACCGGCATCGTTGTGCAGGCTCAGGACCCGTTTCACGAACCAACGACGCTCCTCGCCGTCTGCGCGCGAGATCGCGTCCCGGATACCCGTCTCCTGCCTTTGGAAGAGCCGTTCTGCCAGTTCGTAAGGTTTCACAGCGAGCCCTCCACTTCTATTGAGGTGTCGATCAGGCTCATAAGCTGCTGGCGGAACTCGCAGTCATCGTTGAGGTGCTGCCTCCAGTCATCCACGCCTTTGCAGTGCGGGTGGCCGGAGAATGGCAGCGTCACGACCCGCAACCTGCACTTGAGTCCGGCCTCGCGGATCTGCCGCGCCATGGTGCATGCCGCCTGAGCAAAGCGCGCGTTGATCGCGGCGTCGGTGTCGCCGATGAAAACCACCTCTTCAACGCCGCCAACCCGAATGGTGGTCGCCAACTCGGGATGCAGGGCCCCTTGCCCGTCCGTGAAGCTCGTGATGCCGCCGAGACCGACGGATGGGAATCCGGTTTCCACGACCGACAGGGCCTTCATCTCGCCTTCCTGGATGAGGAGGCGTAGAACGCCGTCCAGATCCCTGAATGGATTTTCCCCCAGCAGGTCTTCAACCCCGAAAGGCGTGTAGATATGCGGCCGGGTTCCGCGAGCCTGCGTGTATTTGTGATCGCCAGCAATTTCTTCCGAGAGGCGGGTCCGGCAATACTGTTTTCCTGGAGGATCCTCGGTGCGGACGCGTTCTCCATGCTCATCGAGATGCCAGTATGGGAGGATGAATCCGTCATCGACGCCGTTTTCCAAGCGGGCCTGAATGCCATTATCCAAAAGCGTTGCTGCCCGAATGCCCCTCTTTTTGGCCAAGGCCCTGATGTGCCGGTCGCCCCGGGGAGCCGGATCGGGGCTGGCGGCGTCCGTATCGGACTTGCCGATCCTCAAGAAGTTTTGGACGACTGCGTCGATGGGATCGAATGTCCCTGTGCATTGGCTAATGCTGCTCGATGTCGGGGTTGTCTGCTCGATGTTCGCGGCAGGCTCAGGTGTTTGCGCAACAGACCCACAAGGCTGTGCTACGGTTATGGAGGTGGTGTCGGCGTCAAGCTGCCTGTTGCCTTCGATTGCGGGATAAACTGTATTTGACATAGTAATTGGAAAGTTGCACGCGGTGGAGTTGTTTGGGCTCGACCGGGCGGTTGGGACCTAATTCAATAGCGACAGCGGCCTGCGTCTTCGTCGAATTTGCACCAAGACGGTCCGTGAAGCGCATTTTCGATATCCTCCTTCGCGCGGACGGCCACCACATAAGGAACCGCATCCCAGTCGGTTTCCTCAATCACTTTGATGATTTTCTGGACAGCCAGATATATCGAGGACGACCTGTAACGCTCGTCCTCTTGGCTGCACCCTGCGTCCGTTTTGAGAATTGGTTCGCTGGCCGGTTCGCTGGTCGGTTCCTCATTTTTCTTGCTGGGGCACGCGGTTTCCACAATTTCCTTCCGGGAGCGCTTTTCAGTTCCCGCCACGATATCAGCCTCAATCCCCAGTGTCTCGGCCGCAGCGGCATACTGGGCATCGCGTTTGACTGTTGATGGACTTACGCCCGTTTGTTTGGCGATTTCCGCAGCGCTGTCGATCAAAGTGTCACTCTGACCTTTTGATTTCCGGTCGCCGCCGTGTGACCCTTTTATCGAATTCAGGAGTTTGCCGCGCAGGAGGCTCGCCGCATCCGGACGCAGGTTCCTGCGGCCGAGTTGATTCATGATGATCCACTTGATTACTTCTTCCCGGTTTCCGAACCGAACCTCGGCAGTGCGAATATCGGTTTTACCAAGAGCTTTGAGGATCCTGTGGCGGGTGTGCCCGTCGACAAGAATATTTTCCCCGTCGTGCTTCCAGACATTCAAGGGCGAGAGTTGCCCGTCCCGCTCAAGCCCCTCCCGAAGAAGTCGTTCTTCCTCGTCCGTCAAGCGGGGGCACAAGGCCTCGAATTCGGGATCGATGACCAGCGTCAGGCCGGCCTCCGCCGACAGGTGTTCTGTCGGCTGAGCGGCGTCTGCGCCGGAAGCGTGTTGCGCGTCCGCCGCATCCTCGGCGGGTGCCTCCCCCGCTGTCAGATCAAAGATGGGGGAACCCTTTGAGCTGGCTCTCGACCTTTTTGGCTTTGGGGACAGTGCGACACATGTCTCGGCCCGCACTTGCGTGGGCGCTTGAGCGCTTTGCGTTGTTGGATCACCCTCGCCGGTGCCAGGCGGCTTGCTCTCGATGGCGGCTAGCGGCCCGTCGGGCGATCCGCCGTGTGCGTTGCCAACGGCGACGGGGGTTACCCCTTCGGTTTGGACGAGCGATTGATTATCGCCGCTTTCCGGATCCGATGTCTGGTTGATGCCGCACGAGATCTCAGAGCGGTCCCGGAGATTTTCGTCTTTGACTGCGTCGTGAGCGAACTCGGCTAGTTGACTGGTTATGGTTGTTGGGGTGTCTGTTTTCATAATGAATTAATGACCATTGTGACTGTTCTGATACCCGCTTTCTCGCTCTCCGCGCCCGCACGGGCCCGTGAGGTATTCGAGAGCGCATCTGCGGTTCCCGAAAATCTTTTTTGGCTTCTACGCTGCTTCCGAAAACTCATTTGCAGAGTTCCCTTGCCCCTGCGGCGGGCCTGTTTGGATAGTGTTGTTGAGGCCATAAATTTCAGATGATTGCGCCGATGTCTTGATGCGCAGGCCGCGCATTGCGGGCGATAAATGAGTCCAGGTCACACGGACGGAACAGGACTCGTCCCCGTTTTTGGCCGATGCGGACGTGGCCGAGTTTTCCCGACGCGAGGGCGGAATCCAATGTGCGCGGGCTGATGCGGAGGGCCTCGGCGGCTTCCCTACGGGTTCTTAGGAGCATGTCTTTCATAGTGCATACGATATAGTGCATTTTGGTGCGCTTGACAAGAATAAGTGCAAAAGTAATAGTGCATCCATGGCACTATCGAAGAAATCAACCTGTCTGGCTGTCCTCCGCAAATTGACCTCACTGCACGCCGAGGCTTTTGGTAAGCTTGCAAGGCGGAAATTGGATTGGATGAAAAAAGCGGAATCCGGAAAGATCCCCGTTCCGATCGATGTCGCCAAACTGATAGCGCACGAGACCGGTGTCTCACTTGACTGGCTCTTAGCGGGTGACCCAAAGAGCCCCTGCGTAGACTGGAAGGACGACCTCTATACTCTCGATACTTGGCGCGAATATCGTGGTAAGCTCGCCAGCGAGAGACCCGAGCAACTCAGTTGGTGCAGTCCCGGAGCGTTCCTACCGATGATTTTTTCTATCGCCCAATCGGCAGCAGACAAATACCAAGTCGAACTTTTTGCGAATGATCTCTCCGCAGCATTGGACAAACTTGGGGCGCGCTACGGACAGAACCACGAGGGCGGAAACAAATGTCGGGCTCACATGGCCGAACACTCGGCCGCTTTCAATCTCGCCGTAAGCGAGAAGCGCGCCGGTGATGAAACGGACGCTTTGATGGAATTCAGCAGTCTCGCACCGAAGGCTCTGCGCGACTCCATCGCGAGCGGTTGGCTTCGAACGGGTCGCCTGTCCATGGTTGAGCCGGGGCAGAAACCGAAAATAACAATAAAACACGCGAAGGATGGATCGCATGGCAGTGCCACTATGCTGATGCGTAATACTGCGGTGAACGAGAGAGATGGCGCTGGAAAACGGAACCGGGGGAAATCGCGAGCTTGAGGAGGGGCTCGCTCCATGGTGCCAGCTGAGGGGTAATTCGCCGAGTGGCACCTCGATCAGGGTGGGCGGGTCAGAAGGCTGTGGATGCCGCGACGTTGCCTAGGTGGCAGGCATGATCGAGAAGTAGGCTTCCGCGTCCTGCGGGCTTGCAAGCCCGTTGTAATGGCGCTGGATGACGGTGGGGGAGTTGCCGGACTCGTAAGCGATCTTTGCGAGATTCTTTTCCTGCGCTACCCGGTAGGTAATCGCGGAATGTCGAAGGGCATTTGCCGGCCATGGGCGAAGGTCCTTCCTCGTCTTTTTCGTCTTGGGGTCGGTCATGGCGTCTTTGACGGCGTTTGATGTGGCCGCGAATGGACCGTAACCAGCTTGCACCTTCGCCAGCGTCCACAAGTCACGCGCCCGCGTTTCATCCGCAGGCCACACCTTGCCGGTATCTTGCGCGTAGGGGGTCAGCCATGCCTTTGCATTGTCGGGAATGGTGACAACGCGGCGGGAGTTGGTCTTCGCCACGCCCGCCCCGATTGTGATGATCCCCTGCTCGAGTGAAACCGTCTTCCAATCGAGGCGCTCGATCTCGGCCTGCCGCAGACCGCAGAACATGGCGATGATGACGCCTGGGAGAATGTCACGGTGACAGACCGACAACAACGTCGCGGCCTCCGGCGGAGTCAGAATTTCCGCCTCCTGCCCCGGCACCTTGACCTGTGTCGTGCGCTTGGCCGGGTTGCCGGTGATCCATTCGCGGGACTCACAGAATTTCAGGAACACGGAAAGGTGCGTCCGGTAGTGCGATACGGTGCGCTGTGATTGTGTTACAGCCAGCCCGTCAAGAAGCCGCTGGCAGTCGCTCGCTTTGATGCCTGCCGTTGTCCGCCCAGCGAAGAAGTTGGAGATGTATTCGAGCCGGGGCCGGAGGGTGTTGAGGTAATCGGCAGATCTGTCGCTACGACTTTGCAGAAATGCTTCCACAGCCTCGGTGATCGGAACGCCTGATTGCTCCCGCTTTTTCTCGGCCAGAATGAATCGCGCCGCTTCGACAAGCGTGATCCCGGTTCCTGCCAGAATCCTTTCAGCGGCCACGGCATCAGCTCGTGTTGTCGAGGTCATGGCGGTTACGGAAAGCCCGAAACGCCTTTGTTCGTCCTTGATTTCCTTCAACCTCGATTCTGCTTTCTTGCGGCCGACGTAGTGTTCCCTCTTCCTACCGGTGGCGGTGGGGTATGTTACCCGGTAGCGGGTAACTCCATTGATTTTGACTTCGCTGATAGCGGTGGATGCCGTTCTCATGTCGTCGCCAATGTTACCCAAAGTAACCCGTAAGACAACATTTTAGTGCAGTTTCTTACATAAGTCTGCAAGAGTGAGATTTTCCAGCGAACCGCCCGCAGATCCTTTGTTTATGCTGCTCAAGAGAGCGGAGGGGGTGGGATTCGAACCCACGGAGCCTTTCGGCTCTCCGGTTTTCAAGACCGGCGCAATAGACCACTCTACCACCCCTCCAGAATAATCGTGCCCGCTCCTGTAGCAGATGGCAGGATAGTTTGCATGAGAATTCTTGTTGCGCCGGACAAGTTCAAAGGCTCGATGAGCGCGTTCCAGGCGGCGCAGGCGATCGAGATCGGGTGGAGCGAAGCGATCCCGGGGGCGAGCTTTGACCGGGCCTGCCTGGCGGATGGGGGAGAAGGCACGGTGGACGTGTTTTCCTCATGGGGGGGCGCGGAGGTCAGGCGGGCGGAAGTGCGCGATGCTTTGGGCCGCGCGTTGTCCGCCGAATATGTCTGGATTCCGGGCGAGCGGCTGGCGGTGATCGAGATGAGCGCCGCCTCGGGGTTGGCGCAGATTCCGGAAAGCGAGCGGGACATCCTTCAATCCACGACATTTGGAACCGGGCAATTGATCCTCGATGCCATGGCGCTCCGCCCGTCCACGATCGCCGTGGGATTGGGGGGAAGCGCGACAAACGACGGCGGGGCGGGCCTGGCTTCGGCCATCGGCTGGAGGTTTCAGGACCGCGTCGGTCTGGCCGTCGAACCCACGCCTTGGAATCTCTGCGGCATCGCCCGGATCGTTCCGCCTGCGACGCGGGCTCCGGTGAAAATCATCGCGCTGTCCGACGTGGTGAATCCTCTCTTGGGAGCCCGGGGGTGCAGCCGGGTTTACGGTCCGCAAAAGGGCGCGACCGATGAGGAGGTTGTCATGCTCGAGTCGCGCCTCGAACATTTTGCGGATGTGTGCGAAAGGACTTTCGGCACCAGCCACCGCGACACGCCGGGAGCGGGGGCCGCAGGAGGGACGGGATTTGGTCTGCTGACATTTTGCGGGGCGGAGATCGTCCCCGGTTTCGACTGGATCGCCGAACGGCTCGGGCTGGAGGGCCGGGTTGCGGCATGCGATCTGGTCATCACGGGAGAGGGGTCAATTGATGCGCAGACGCTGGAAGGCAAGGGGCCCGGCGCGCTCGCCGCGCTGGCGAAGAAGCACGGGAAACCGTGCATCGCATTCGCCGGACGCGCGGAAAAAGCCGCCGCAGAGATTTTTTCCCGCTGTGTTTCCATCGGCGATCCCGCAATCGGGCTTGCTGAGAACCTCGCCCGTGGGGCAGAATCACTGCGTGCCGCCGCCAGCAGGACGGCTCATTCATTTTCATCATGACAAAAAAACTCGCGCTCCTCTTTTCAGGCCAGGGTGCCCAGTCCGTCGGGATGGGCAAAGATCTCTGCGCAGAATTTCCCGCCGCCGCCGCCCTGTTCAAGCAGGCCGACGAGATCTTGGGATACCCGCTTTCGCAGATCGCCTTCGAAGGTCCTGCCGAGGAACTCACCAAGACATCCGTCTGCCAGCCGGCGCTGTATGTTCACGGGCTGGCGTGTCTGGCGGTGGTGAGGGAGCGGTTTCCGGAGATGGAATTCCATGCGGCGGCCGGCTTGTCGCTCGGCGAGTTCACCGCGCATTGCGCCGCGGGAACATTTGATTTCGGGACCGGTCTTCGCCTCGTGGACAAGCGGGCGCGGGCGATGCAGCAGGCCTGCGATTCCACCGAGGGAGCGATGGCCGCGATCATTGGCGGCGACGAGGACCGTGTGCGCGACCTGGCATCGGCGGCGGATGTCGATGTCGCAAACCTGAATTCCCCGGGCCAGATCGTCCTCTCCGGCGAATCCTCCAAGATCGCCCTCGCCGTCTCGCTCGCCAAAGAATATGGCGCGCGCAAAGCCGTCGAACTGACAGTCGCGGGCGCCTTTCATTCCCGCCTGATGGAGTCCGCCTACCAGACGCTGCGCCAGGCGCTGGACGAGACACCCATGCTCGAACCCCGGGTTCCCGTTGTTTCCAATGTGGACGCCGCAGCCGTGGGTGACGCACAGAACATCCGCCGCACGCTGGCCGACCAAGTCACCGGCAGCGTCTGCTGGTCGCAGAGCATCGAGTATATGATCGACCATCTCCACATCACGGATTTCCTGGAGCTCGGGCCCGGAGGAGTGATCGCCGGCCTTGTCGGGCGCATCCGCAAGGGAACTCCCGTGGTCTCCGTTTCGAACGTGGCCACGTTGGACGAGGCGATCTCTGCCCTCAAGGCGGGGTGACCGGATTCCCCCCGCAGGAGTGACGCGCGGTAGCGGGTGGGCGCCTCCCGGCACGATAAAATGCCGGGTGCGGCGAACCCTCGCGACGGGGCCCTGAGATGAGCCGGGCTGATTTCCCGTTTCACATTTTTCGGAGAAACGGCCAGAATGCGTCACGTCATGGACCAGGAAGCGTTTTATCTCGTCAACCATTCCTGGGCGCATCCCGCGCTCGACATGGTGATGGCGGTGGCATCGAGCTGGGATTTCTGGTGGCCGTTCCTTGTTGTGGGAGGCCTGGTGATCCTGGTGTTCGGAGGATTCCGGGCGCGGATGATGCTGCTGGCCGCGTGCCTTTCCGTCGGTTTTACGGACGCCGTGGTGGTGGGTTCGCTGAAGCATATCGTGGGGCGTCCGCGCCCGCATGAGGAACTCGTGGGAGCCCGCACGCTGGACCTCGCGAAGGCGAAGCCCCGGTTTCTTGCGCTGGCCAGGCCGCTCAAGGAGGAGTATTCGCATCCGGGCATCAGGGCATCGCGCGGGAATTCATTTCCCTCCGGGCATTCCGCGAACAATTTTGCGGCGGCGACGGTCGTGGCAATTTTCTATCGCAAGCGGGGCTGGCTGGCATTCCTGCCGGCGGCGGTTGTTGCCTACAGCAGGATCTACGTGGGTTCCCACTGGCCGCTGGATGTTCTGGTCTCGTGTTTTCTCGGTGCCGGGATCGCGCTGTTTGCCGTGGCCGGACTCGGTGCGGCCTGGCGAAAATGGGGCGGGCGCTGGTTTCCCTCATGGCATGACGGCCATCCCTCGCTCCTCGGCTGATGAAAACGAAATTCCTTCTTCCCCTGCTCCTGCTGCTGACAGCGCTGCGCGCGGCATGGGTGCTGACCCACGAGCTCGCGCCCTCGGAGGCGTATTATTGGATGTGCTCTCACCGTCTCGCGGCGGGATACTTTGACGGGCCTGCCGGCACGGCATTCTTGGTGCGGGCGTTCGGGGAGGACTTCGAAATCGCGCGGCTTTTCTGGCCGGCGCTCGGGTTTTTTTGCAGTTGCACGGCCTGGCTCGCCGTGCGGAAAATCTACGATGCCACCGTGGCGGGATGGAGCGTGGTTTTTCTCAACGCGCTGCCGGTTTTTAACATGGCCTCCATCGAGGTCGGACCCCTGATGCCGGCGCTGGTTTCAGTTTTGGCCGGGCTTGTGTTTGCGCGGTTGGCCTGGGAAGGCAGGCGGTGGGCCTGGTTGGGAGCCGGGCTTTTTTTCGGGGTGTCTCTCCTCTTCCGCTACGAGTCGGTTCTGGTGCCGGCGGGGCTCGTGGCCGGCGCTCTCTTCAGCCCCCGGCACAGGACCGCTCTCCCCGGCCTGTTGGCCATGGCGGCCTGCTGCGTTCTCGCGCTCCTGCCGTCGCTCCTCTGGAATGCAGCGCTGGAATGGATTCCGGTCGCGGGAGGAACATGGAAGACAGCCTGGGAGTTTCGCTGGGTTCCATTTTTCGTAAGCCTCGCCGGCATAGCGATGGCGTTCTCGGTGCCGGTGGTTTTGGCCGTGCTTCTCGGGTTGTGGTTTCTGATCCGCGATACCCGGCGGCATGGGAGGGCGGCCTTCATCCTTGCCGCGTGCGGGATGGCGTGGGCGTGGGCGATCTATGTCTTGCTGCGGGGGGGCGATGCTGTCGCGGCGGGGTTGTTCGGGATCGTTCCGCTGGCCGCCTTTGCCATTTCCTCGATGCGGAAAAGCCCGCTCGCGATTCCCGTCGGAAGTTTCGTCGCGGCGGTTGCCCTGCTCACAAGCGGCTATGTGCTTTGGTCAGGCGGACGCGTCTCGTGGAAAGCGGTGGCGGATCAGGTTCGCGCCTCGGCCCGCGATTTGCCGGCTGCGGAGGGAGACGGATTTTTCATCGCGGAGGACGCGAACCAGGCGGCGGTCTTGGGGTATTATTTGCCGCAGGAGGGGAAGTATCCGACGGTGTTTGTGCCGGAATCGCCTGACCTTTCGAGCCAGTTCGGCCTCTGGCCTTCGTATGCGGACTTTGTCGAGAGCGACCGTGTTGCGGACGAGTATTTCCAAGAGCAAAAAGGGGTGAATCCTTTCATCGGGCGCAACGCGATCTATCTCGGGCACGACCTGCCGCAGACGATCAAAGGGGCTTTTCAGGACGTGCAGCCACTTCGCAAAGTGGCCGCCCCGGGCGGACGGGATCTCACCATTTATCTCTGCCTCGGGTATCAGACTCTGCCGCTCTGAGCCCTCAGGCCGACGAGGGAGCCGCCGGCGGCTTGTCCCAGAAATAGCGCTTCAGAAGAACCTTCAAAGTGGCGGTGAGCGGAACGGCCAGCAGGGCCCCGAGGAGACCGCCGAGAATCAAACTCCACGCCAGCACCGAGAGGATCACGGTCAGCGGATGCAGCCCCACCGAGTCGCCGACGATCTTCGGGGCGATGACCATCCCGTCGATGTTGTTGGCGACGATGAAAATCACCGTGACCCAAAACGGGTGCGCCCAGTCACCGTATTGGCAGGCTGCGATGATCACCGCAGGGATCCATGTGATCATCATCCCGAGGTAGGGGATAAGCCCGAGGACGCCGACCATGAGGCCGATGAGCGCCGCGAAATCAAGGCCCATGACGAGAAGGGCGGATGCGATCAGCACCCCGTCGATCATGCTGACCAGCAACTGTCCGCGGAAAAAACTGACCAAATAGGAGTTGATCTCTCCGACGAGCGAGACGATCTCGCTTTTCAGCGGAGAGGCCCGCATCGGGAGGTATTGGCTCCAGTTGTGCGAGATCGCCGCGCTTTCCTTCAAAAAGAAAAACAAAAAGATCGGGACGAGGATCAGGCTCAGGAGAAACCCGAAAACCCCGAGGAACCCGCCCAGACTTCGCTGGAGGAATTTTCCCGATTCCAGCGCCAGGTCCGGCACCTTCTGCTGGAGCCACGTCCCGGCCTCGTTGATGCTTTTTGACGCGAATGCGGTGAACTGGTCCTTGCTTTGCGTGGGATCGTCGGGGCTCTTGAAAAGCGGATTTTCCGACAGCGTGTGCAGCCGGTCCATGGTGGAGAGAGCGAGCTTCTGGGCTTTTTCCGAGTAGGACGGGAATTGCTTGAGGAACACGTTCCCCTGCCGGTAGGCCGCCGGGATGATCCAGATGAGGATTCCGGCAAATAGCGCCGTCACAGCAATGTAGACGATGACAATGCTCAGAATGCGCGAAATCCTGAACCGCATCAGACACCGGACAACCGGCTCTAGCAAAAAGGCCAGGATCGCGGAAATCGCCACCGGGATGAGAACCGGCTGCAGAAAAGAAATCGCCTGGACCAAAATGCTTCCCACCCGGAATACGATATACCCGATCACGTAGGCGGACACCGCCGTGAGCGCGGCCCAGAGAAGCTTTTTCTGAAACGGGGTCGGGTGCATGGACGGTTACTCAGTAGCCCCCGGACAGGGGATCATCAATCCATTTCGGAGGTCAGGGTCTATCTGTTGGGGTGCCAGGTGCCCGGGAACCACGCCTTTTTCGCCCCTTTAAAAACACTCTCTTTCCGGACAGGCCCCAGCTACATCCACGAACGCTGGCAGACACCGAGCGCCGTCGCAATTTGCTCCAGGCGTCCGAGCCGGACCCGGCGCTCGAAGACCGGGAACCCCTGCTTCTCCAACCGGGAAAGGATGCGAAGATAGGACGCTTTCATGATCTCGGGGGCAAGCAGCGACCGCCTGTCGCCGGACGGTGGAATGGCGGCGTGGAAACGCGACCGGGCACGACCGGCTTCAAACCCCATCAGCTTCCGAAAGCCAGGAGTTGATTTTCCCCGAAGCAAATCCTCTTCGGCCACGCCGAATCGCCGCAGGTCCGCCAGCGGAAGGTAGATGCGCCCGGCGGCGGCATCCTCGCCCACATCGCGGAGGATGTTCGTGAGCTGGAGCGCGTGGCCGAGATTTTCCGCGTAGGCGCTGCTGGCCGGATCCATGCATCCGAATATCCGGATCGACGCCAGCCCGACCGCGCAGGCGACGCGCCAGCAGTATTTTTCGAGGTCCGCAAAGGTTTCAAACCTCGACGGCCGGATATCCATCGCGCAGCCGCGGACGATTTCCGCGAGGAGATTCCTTTCGATGCCGCGCCTTGCCACAACAGCCTCGATCTCGGCGGGCAGGGAATTGCGGTCGATGCCATCCAGCCATTCCTGCAGCAGCAGCCGCTTCTCGTCCTCGCTGCGGCCCGGCTCGTCGGCGATGTCGTCCACGGCCCGGCAGAACCGGAAAAAAACCATGGCGTCGCGGCGGCGTTCGCGCGGCAGCCAGAGGAGCGCGAATGCCAGGTGGGATTTCCGGGCGGCCCCGGCTGGAGCAAGCTCGGTCATCGTTCGAGGGCGCGGCCGTCTTGCATTTCAATGATCCGGTCGGCGTAGGGGGCGACGGCTTCGCGCTCCCCCGCCCAGAGAACCGTGAGATGAAATTTCGCCGCGGCGAGTTTTGCGAGCGGGAGGAGATCGGGGTCGGGCGGGGAAATCGCGATGAGCACCCGCGGGTCGTGCACCAGGGCCCGCGCGAAGGCCGCGCGCCACCGGAGGACGGGATCCAGCTTCCCGGTCCTCGCGGTTTCAAAGTCCCCGATGCCCGAGAATTCCAGAACCTCGCGGGTCCGCTCCCTGGCCTCGGCCGCCCCGCCCCCGCAGATCCGGAAGAGTGGCATGGCCACATTTTCCGCGACGGTAAACGAGGGCAGAAGATACGGGTGGCCGAAAAGAAACCCGCACGCCTCGTTCCGGAATGTCGCGGTGTCCTCCTCGGAGAATTCCGAGACGTCATGGCCCATGAGAACGAGGCGCCCGGCATCCGCCTTTTCGAGCAGCCCGATCACATTCAGGAGAAGACCCTTCCCGCAGCCGTCCCGCCCGCAGAACCCGACAAACTCGCCGCACTCGAAACCGGCCGAGAAACCGACCACGCGGCCGGGGCCGGCATTGTTCCAGTCGGATTTCAAACACGTCAGGCCCTCGCATGTGATCGCACTCACCTGCGCCATGCAACCCCACCTCGCCCCCACCTTCAAGCCCGCTCGCAAGGAATGTTTCGGGGCCGCGCGAATGTTCGACGGCGGAAAAAATCTGTGTCAGCCTCGGGAGACGGCCATGACACTCGCGAACAAGATCACCATCACGAGGATCCTGATGATTCCGGTCTTCGTGCTTTTCTGCATCTACTACGGCCGGGGGATCGAAACCGGCGAGCCGGAGGAGTGGCAGAGGTGGGCCGCGATCCTCACGTTCCTCGTGGCCGCGGCGAGCGACGGGATTGACGGATGGGTCGCGCGGCACTGGAAGCAGCGCAGCAAACTCGGGGCCATTCTCGACCCGATCGCCGACAAGGGCCTTCTCCTCACGGCGATCATCACTCTGAGCCTCAGCAAGTGGACGTTTGCGTTTCCCATCTGGTTTGCGGTCCTCGTGATCGCGCGCGACGCCATCATTTTGATCGGATACGCCGTGCTGTTTCACCTCGATCAAAAGCTGGAGGTGAGCGTCGCCTTCACCGGGAAAATGGCGACCGCCGCGCAGATGGTGGCCGTCGCCTGGATCATGCTGCAGTTGCCGCATCATCTGGTTTCTGTTTACGTCGCCGGATTCTTCACCCTGGCCAGCGGTGCGATCTACGTCTCGAGGGGGATCCGTCAACTCCGCAGCCACGAACAACCACACTGAATTCCCATGCGCAACGTCGCCATCGTCGGACGCCCAAACGTGGGCAAGTCGGCCCTTTTCAACCGGCTTGCCGGACGGATGATCTCCATCGTCCACGACCAGCCGGGCGTGACCCGCGACCGCATCGCCTCGGTCTGCAAACTCGGCTCGGCCCCGTTCGAAATCGTCGATACCGGCGGCATCGGCGAGGAGCCGGATCCGGATTTCGCGGAGTCCACCCGAGAGGGCGCGATGATCGCGATCGAATCCGCGGACCTGATCCTCTTCGTCACCGACGCCCACGACGGCGTCGCCCCGCTGGACGCCGAACTGGCTTCGATGATCCGGGCCGCCGCGACACCGGTCGTGCTGGTGGTGAACAAAGTGGACATCGAGGCGCACGAGTCGCGGGCGGATGAATTCGCCCGCCTCGGGTTTGCCAATACCCTCACCGTGAGCGCGGCGCACGGACGCGGGATCGCCGATCTCGTCCAGACGGTCGAATCGCTTCTGCCTCCCGTTCCCGAGAAGGATCCGGAAGCGACGGCCGCCGCCCCGAAACTCGCGATCGTCGGCCGGCCGAACGTCGGGAAATCCTCTCTCGTGAACGCGATCCTCGAGGACAAGCGGACGACCGTGAGCGAGATCCCCGGCACCACGCGCGATGCCGTCGATATCGCGACCGTCCGCGAGGGGCGCCCGTATATTCTCTGCGACACAGCGGGGATCCGCCACCGCTCGAAGCACAACACGTCGGTCGAGGTTTTCAGCGTGATGCGTTCGGAAAAAACCATCCTGCGCGCGGACCTGAACGTGCTCGTCATCGATGCCACCAGCGGCGTGACGACCCAGGACAAAAAAATCGCCGGGCTAATCCAGGAGGCGAAAAAGCCGGCGGTCATCGTGCTGAACAAATGGGATCTCGTCGCGGAGGTCGGCAGGCATGACCCCGAATTGGTCCGCGAGCACATCGAGCGGGTGAGGCGGGAACTGTTTTTCCTCGATTACGCGCCGGTGGTCGTCCTCTCGGCAAAAACCGGCGACAACGTGCGGCGGCTGTTCACCATGGTGGAAAAAGTGCGAGAGCATTCCACGCGAAGGGCCGGAACGGGCGAGCTGAACCGGGTTATCCGCGCGGCGATCGAGCGACAGACTCCCGCCATAAAAGGCAACAAGCGCTTCAAGGTCCTCTACATCACCCAGGTCAACGACACCGGCCCCTCCGCGATCAAGCCCCCCCAGTTCATCCTCTTCGTCAACGATCCCCGCCTGCTCATGGACAGCTACGTGAACTACCTCTGCAAGCGGATCCGCGACAAATGGGAATACCCCGGGCTCCCGATCCTCCTCCGCCTCCGCGGCCGCGAGGGCCGGACCGCCAAGGTGCAGGAAAACTGACTACCCCGCCTGCGCGTAGCGGTAGAGCGCAGCATAGATGCCGTTTTTCGCGACCAGTTCGTCGCCGGTCCCGTCCTCGACGATGCGGCCTTTTTTGAGGACGATGATCCGCCCGATCGCGTGGACGGTGGCGAGCCGGTGGGTGACGATCAGGGTCGTGCGCCCGCGCATCAGCTCGGAGATCGTTTCCATGATCGCATGCTCGGTCGTGGGATCGAGCGCGCTGGTCGGCTCATCGAGGAGAAGGATCGGGGCATCTTTCAAAAACGCCCGGGCGATCCCGATCCTCTGGCGCTGGCCGACGCTCAGATGTCCGCCTCGCTCGCCGACCGGGCTGTCGAACCCGTCGGGCATCTGCATGATGAAATCATACGCCTGCGCCCGCTGCGCGGCCTCGATGATCTCCGCATCGGTCGCCCCGGGTTTGCCGTAGGCGATGTTCTCCTTGATCGTCGTCGAAAAGAGCAGGGTGTCTTGCAGGACCATCCCGATGTGGGAACGCAGGCTTTTTTTTGTGAGGTGGCGGAGGTCGTGCCCGTCGAGCGAAACCACGCCGGCCTCGGGGTCATAAAACCTGGGCACCAGGCTCAGAAGCGTGCTCTTGCCCGTGCCGGTGCCGCCGACAAACGCCACCGTCTGCCCGGGCTCGACCGCGAAAGCGATGTCTGTCAAAATTACCCGCTCGTCCGTGTATCCGAACGAAACCCCGCTGAACTCGATCCTCCCCTTGGCCGACTCGAGGACTTTTGCATCCGGGGCCTCGGGCACGTCGTTGTCGCGATCCAGCACCTCGAAGCACCTCGCCGCTCCGGAGGTGGCACCTTCGAGCGCCCACGCCGTATAGGTCAACTGCTCGAGCGGCTGGTAGAGCATCACCAGATAGGAGGCAAAAACCCAAAGATCACCGAGCGAGAACCCGCTTCCGGGAGTCAACACCTGCACCGAACCCACGTAATACATGAGCGCCGTCCCCAGAGCCATGAGGGTTCCCACCACCAGCGCGCTCGCGACCGACGTCATGTTGAGCCGCATGTTGGCCTCGAGGCTTTGCGCCGCCCGGCGGCTGAACTGCCCGACTTCAAACGCCTCCCTCCCGAACGCGTGCACCATCCGGATCTGGCTCAACCCTTCCTGCGCCAGCGTCAGCAGGTCGCTCTCGCGCTCCTGGATCGTCGTGGATTGTTTCCGCACCCGCTCCGCGTAGTGGCGGATCGCGAGGACGATGAAGGGCAGGATCACCAGCGAGGCCAGCGTCAGCGGCCAGTTCATCCGGAACATCACGACCAGCGCGGAGACGAGCATGACCACCGACGACAGAATCGTCGCGAACCCTTTGTTGTAGATCGTCTGGATGCTCTGGGAATCGTAGGCGACCCGGAAACTCGAATCCGTGCTGCGCCTCGAGTCGTGGAACTTGAGCGGCAGGGATTGCAGCATCGCGTAGAGGTCGGTGCGCAGTTGCAGCAGCGAGCGCAGGCCGACGCGGATGAAGAGGTAATTGGAGGCCATGTTCACGAGGCCCGCCAGGAGGCTGATCGCGACCATCACCAGCGAAAGCCCGAGCACGGCGCCCGCGGGGTTGCCATCGCCAAACCAATGCTGCACAAATTCCCGCGCTGCGGATGTCCCCTTCGTGGTGTCGAGCACCCCGTCCACGATATACTTGAACGGCCAGGGTTTCAGCAGGTTGGCTGCAATGGAAACAAACGTGAGCAGGATGCCGCCCAGCGTCGGCCAAAAGAATGGCCGGAAATACCGGAGGGCCCTTGCGTAGATATTCACCAGTCCGTGCTTATTCCAGCGGGAGCCGCTTCGCAAGAGGATTGGAGACAACTGGGGCCACCCCGCGCCGTGTCAGTAGCTGTGCTTGGAGAGGGTGGTCTTGCCCCGGAAGACCCAGTAGATGCTGGCGGTGTAGGCCAGGACGAGCGGCACACCGATGAGGGCGATGATGAGCATGATCCCCAAGGTCTTCTGGGTGGATGCCGCGTTGTAGATGGTGAGGCTGTTCGCGGGGTCCGGATTGGAGAGCACCATGTTGGGGAAATAGGTCAACCCGAAGGTCGCCATCATGAGGCCCATCGCCGCGCAGGAGGACAGGAACGCGTTAAACTCGCGCCCTTTGTGGATTTCGCGCGGGATGTTCAGCACGATCAGCACATTGGCGGCCACCACGGCGAACACATACGGCCGGGCGCGCACGGTGTCCAGAACCCATGGCACCGCGATCAGCGTGTAAAGATTGAAAAGAAAGTAGGAGGCGAGGAAAAACCCGATGAGCCGCGGAATCCAGCCGCTGACGATCCGGTTGAGTTCGCCGTCGGTTTTCATGGCCAGGTAAATCGCACCGTGCATCGCAAACAGGAGGACCGTCGTCACGCCCATCAGCAGCGCGTAAGGATTCAGGAGGCCGAAAAACGAGCCCGCGAACTCGTGGTCCGCATCCAGCGGGATGCCCCGCACGATGTTCCCCATCGCCACGCCGATCAGGAGGGCCGCGACGAAGCTGCCGGCGCTGAACGCCACGTCCCAGAACCCCCTCCACCACGCCCATTCCTCCTTGCTGCGGAACTCGATGGCGACCGCGCGGAAAATCAGCGAGCAAAGCAGCAGCATGAAGGCCAGGTAGAATCCGGAAAAAACCGTGGCATAAGCCCCGGGGAACGCGGCGAACAAAGCCCCGCCGCCGGTGACCAGCCAGACCTCGTTGCCGTCCCAGACCGGCCCGATCGAATTCAAAAGCATGCGCCGTTGCTCGTCTCTCCGGACAAACAAATGGAGCACCCCCACGCCCAAGTCGAAGCCGTCCAGCATGGCGTAGCCGGTGAAGAGGACTCCGACGAGGATATACCAGATGGTGTTGAGGTCGGGGATGTTCATGCGCGTGGGGTTGTTCGGACGAGGGCCTTCCAGCTCTCCGGCATTTCCTCGCTCTCGTCTTCGTCGTCCGGCCCGTGGTGGATCTTCCGGGTGAGAAGGAAAATGAACATGACGAAAAGGAGCGCGTAAACGAGGCCGAACAGAACCAGCGAGGCGACGACCTGGTTCGCGGTGACAACCCGGGACAGCGATTCGGAGATTTTCAGCATGTCATACACGATCCAGGGCTGGCGCCCCATCTCGGCGGTGAACCACCCCGCCTGGTTGGCGATCTGCGGCCCGAGGACGGAAAACACCAAGGCCACCAGAAGCCAGCGCGTTGCCGGCCGCGACAGGTCGAACAGCCAGCCGCGCCACCAGAAAAAACACGCCAGCAGCGCCAGCGCCAGCAGCGCGACCCCGACGACGATCATCACATGGTAGAACTGGAAAACCGCGGCCACATTCGGCCAATACGACTCCCGGATACCGGGGAGTTCGGACGCGGCGGCACCCGGATGCCGGAGTTTCAAAAACGCATCGGAGGGCAGCTCTCGAAGCCCGACCACCGGCTTTGCCACGGATCCCCAGCACAGAAAACTCAGCAGCCCCGGAATTTTCGGCCCCACGACCTTTTGCGCCCCGGCATCGACATACCCGAAGAGCGTCATCGGGGTGCCCGGGGCCGTCTCGTAAACCCCTTCCAGTGCGGCGAGCTTGACCGGCTGGTTCCGCAGCACGCCTCTCGCCGTGAAATCGGCGCTGACCATTTGCAGGACGCAGGCCACGGCCGCAAAGCCGAGCCCGATTTTCAGCGAGGCCTTGGAAAATTCCAGATGCCGGTTCCGCAGGAGGTAATACGCGCTGATGCTCACGACGAGAAACGCCCCCGCCAGCCAAGCGCCGAGCACCACGTGGGTCAGCCGGTCGATTGTCGAGGGGTTGAAGACCATGGCCCAAAAATCATCGACCACCGCGCGGACGCTGGTGAGGTCCGCGGCAGCGACCACGTGTTCGGCGGGAAGGAACACCGGCTTGCCGCCGATCACGGTCTGCAAATGGTAGCCCGCAGGCGTCTGCATCCACGAGTTGGCGACAATGATCCACAACGCGCTGAAATGCGCGCCGAACGCCACCATGCATGTCGCGAAGAAGTGCATCCGCGGGCCGACTTTGTTCCAGCCGAACAGCAGCAGCGCCAAAAACCCCGACTCCAGAAAAAACGCGAATATCCCCTCCGCCGCGAGAGCGCTCCCGAAAATATCCCCGACAAACCGCGAGTAGGTCGCCCAGTTCGTCCCGAACTCAAACTCCATCACGATCCCGCTCGCCACGCCGATCGCAAACGTCAGCGCGAAAATCCGCGTCCAAAACCTCGCCATGTTGTGAAAAAGCGGGTTCCCGGTCCTGAGCCACATGCCCTCCATCATCACCAGGAGAATCCCCAGCCCGATGCTCAGCGGCGGGTAGATGTAATGGAATGCCGCAGTAAATGCAAACTGGATGCGGGCCAAGATCTCGACGGTCATGCATTATTAGGATCGCTAATACCATCCATGCCTGTCAAGGCCCGAAAGTTTCGGTCCCTCGCGAGGGGTGTGATCAGGGCACTTTTCAATAAAGAGGATGGCTCGGCGGTCATCCCTGCAGGCTCTGATCCCGGTGCCGGAGCACCAGGGATTCCGGCCCGGCCTCCGCCTGCATGGAAAACGCGAACACGTCCGCTCTCGCGCAGAAATCCACATCCGCCGGGGCGTGGAGCGGGCTGGCGGGATCCAGGAACGTGGCGGCGGCGACCGACTCGCGGACCCGCCGGAGAAAAGGCTCGCCCGGCGGCCTGTTCCCGCGAAGCAGTTCCGCCATCCATTCGGCGCAGGCAAGGTCCTCGTCCGCGCTACCGTAATGGACGGTGCCGGTGATGACGAAAGCGGCGCGCTTGGAGCCGGATGCCCGCAGGGCGGCGACGGTCGCCGAGCCAACGAGAAAGCTCGCGGCCAAGAGCAGGCGGGCGTCCCGGCAACAGACAAGCCCGCGCGTGCCGGCGGTCGTGCGCTGGACGGCGCGGCGTCCGGCGAACGGGAACGCGGCAGCGTCAACCGGGGAATTTCCCAAATCAAACCCCGGCACGGGCCGGCAGTCGGTTTCGCCCATGAGGATGAGATCCGGCTCGCGGGTTCGGCGCTCGAATGCCTCCGCCACATCGAGCACGGGATAAATTTCCACGGCCCCGCGGTCGAGCGCGACCGCCGCCGTGCTGAACGCCCGCAGCACGTCGATCACGACAACGGCGTCGGCATCCGGCGGGCTGTCGAGATCGCGGAGATCGTGGATCGTGGACTCGATCACGTCAGTCAATGAACCGTTTGGTGATGTCGCCGTAGGCGTCGATGCGCCGGTCGCGCAGGAACGGCCAGTGCGTGCGCTGGGTGTCCACGCTATCGAGGTCGGCTTCGACGACGAGGACTTCCTCGCGGTCGGCCGAGGCCTTGGCGAGGATCTGGCCTGAGGGGTCGCACGCGAAACTCTGCCCCCAGAACTCGATGCCGTCGCCGCCGTCCGGTGCCTCGTGGCCGATCCGGTTCGGGACGACCACATAGCATCCGTTCGCGATCGCGTGCCCGCGCTGGACGGTTTCCCACGACGAATGCTGGCGGGCTCCGTATTTCGCTTTTTCCTTCGGATGCCAGCCGATCGCGGTCGGGTAAAAAATGATCTGCGCGCCTTGGAGCGCGGTGAGGCGGGCGGCCTCCGGATACCATTGGTCCCAGCAGATGCAGACGCCGAGCCGGCCGAACTTCGTCTGCCAGGCCCGGAACCCGAGGTCGCCGGGCGTGAAGTAGAATTTCTCGTAGAAGAGCGGGTCGTCCGGGATGTGCATTTTCCGGTATTTTCCGAGAAACGTCCCGTCCGCGTCGATGACGGCTGCCGTGTTGTGATAAAGCCCCGGCGCGCGGCGCTCGAAAAGCGAGGCGATGATCACCACGCCGAGTTCCCGAGCGAGCGCTTCGAGCCACCCGGTACCCGCGCCCGGGATCTCCTCCGCAAGGTCAAAATACTTGTGGTCCTCGACCTGGCAGAAGTAGAGCGAGCGGAAGAGTTCCTGGAAACAGACGATATTCGCGCCGCGGGACGCAGCCTCGCGAAGCCCGCGCTCGGCGGCGGCGGTGTTCGCGGCGACGTCCGCCGTGCATGCGCTCTGCACGAGGCCGATTTTTACTGGTGGTTGCGCCATGGCGGAAATGGTGCCAGAATTCCCGCCGATGAAAACCACACTTTTTCTTCTGGGTTTGACATTTGCCGCGATCTCCGCGACGAACGCACACGCCATGGACGACATCCGCATCATTGTAAAAACCAGCAAGGGAGACATCGAAGCCACGCTGTTCGCCTCGAAAGCTCCCCTCACCGTTGCCAACTACCTCAACCTCGCGAAGCACGGCTATTACGACGGCCTCACGTTTCACCGGGTGATCCCGAATTTCATGATCCAGGGCGGCGACCCGACCGGCACCGGCATGGGCGGTCCCGGATACAAGTTCGAGGACGAGGTCAAAACCGGGCTCAAGCACGACAAGCCGGGAATTTTCTCGATGGCCAACAGCGGCCCCGGCACGAACGGCAGCCAGTTTTTCATCACCCACCTGCCGACCCCGCATCTCGACGGCAAGCATACCGTCTTCGGCGAAGTCACCAAGGGCCAGAATGTCGTCAACGCGATCGCCCAAGGCGACAAGATTGTGAAAATCGAGATCCTCGATTCCACCGACGCGCTCTTCGAAGCCCAGAAGGCCCGGATCGCCGAGTGGAACAAGTCGCTCAAGTAAGGCGGCGCGATGAACCAGGTGAAGGACACGCTCCGGGCGACAGTGCGGCTCGGGTATGACGGGCGTGTCCACAAGCAGTTCCGCGGGCCGAAGGCGGAGGAGCGGTTCGCCAACGAGGTGAAGGTGCTCCGGTATCTCGAAAAGCGCGGGTGCCCGTTTGTGCCGCGCCTGCTCGAGGCCAACCCGGCGAACCTGAAAATCATCACCACCAACTGCGGGAGCCGGGTGGATCATCTCGACGACGAGCGCTCGCGGGAACTCTTCGACGAACTGCTCCAATACGGGGTCCGGCATGACGACGCGGAGACGCGCAACGTCACCTACCGCCAGTCGGACGGACGGTTTTGTTTGATCGATTTCGAGTTCGCGACCATCCTCGACGACCGCCATGCCGACTGATCCTCACCCGGAGGGAACGGGCGGGACGCCCGATCCAGACACCGCAGCCGGGACGGCCGCGCCACATTCCGGAGCGATGCCGCCGCTTCCTGACGACCGCCCGTTCCACCTCGCGTGGTCCGGTCACACCGACCGCGGGCGCGTCCGCCAGAACAACGAGGATTCCTTTCTCGGCGTGGCCATCGATGCGCAAGAGGTCCGCTATCTGGGGAAAATCGGGGAGGCTAGCGGGCAGAACGCGGACATGGTCTTCGCGGTCAGCGACGGGATGGGAGGGGCGAGGGCGGGGGAGTTCGCCAGCCGGATTGCGGTGGAAAAAATCACCGGGATGCTGCCGCCTTTGTTCAAGCAGAGAGCCTCCGGAATCTCGTCCGGGTTCACGGAAGTGATCGAGGAGTTGTTTTCAGAAATCCACAAGGCGCTTCTTTATCTCGGCGCGTGTTACGAGGAATGCTCGGGCATGGGGGCGACGCTGAGCCTCTGCTGGTTCACCCGGCACTGGATGTATTTTGGGCATGTCGGCGACAGCCGGATTTATTATCTCCCTGCCGCGGGTGGCATCAAGCAGCTCACCCATGATGACACCCATGTCGGCTGGCTTTTCCGCAACGAGCAGTTGAACGAGCGGGAGGCGAAAAACCACCCGCGCCGCAACGTCCTGCAAGCCGCGCTCGGAGCCGGTCACCAGTTCGTCAATCCCCAGGTCGGAGCTGTCGGGTTCGAGTCGGGCGACCGGTTTCTCCTTTGCACGGATGGAGTCACGGATGCCCTCTATAACGAGCAACTTCCCGTGCTTTTGGACGAAGGGGCCAATGCGGCCGAACACCTGGTCCGGGAAGCGGTCAGCCGTTCCGGGCGCGACAACTCGACGGCGCTGATCATCCGGGCTTCCGTTTGAACGGAAAGTTCATCAGAAAGTGATCGCGGCGCGTGCGCCAATCACGAAGGCGTTGTTGAGATCGGTGGTGCCGCCGGGATTGATGATGTATTGGAAGTCTGGCTGCACGACAAGCGACGGGGTGATCCGGGCCTGGTAGGTGAACTCGACCACCATCTCCGCCCCGGCGGGATTGGAGCCGGAATCCCTGAGAGAAGTGCGCGCCCCGTTGCTGAGCTGGGCGTAGCCGAACCCGATGCCGACGGTGTCGTCGTTGCGGCCCGGGATGAGGCCTTTGTAGCTCAGGCCGGTGTCGAAGTAAAAGTTGATGAAGTTGCGGTCTGCCGGCGTGAACCCGACCCGGCCGAACCAGGCGAGGCCCCGGTCGCACTTTCCCTGATCAACAGGCGTTTTGAAACTCTTGCCGTCGCCGCCCGCAGCAGTTGGTTTTCCGTCTTTGGCAAGGCCTGTGACGGAAGGGTCTCCCGGCTCGCGATACAGCATCTGGTCGAGGATCAGGTAGAAGCCCGAGTTCCCGGAGCTCGTCGATGCTGCCAGCGGGTCGGCGCTTTGCCCTGTCTGGAACCAGACGCCAGGCTTGAGCTGCCCGGGCAGGCCGGGCTCCGAATCCCGGTGGTTCCAGCGGAACTGCGCCTCATCGAAAAATGTGTAGCCGGTCTGCGCGTCGAGCCGATAGCGGAAGCCGTGGCGGTTGACGTCCTGCGCGAAGGCATCGCCTTGGAACACCGCGCTCCGGAACGTGAACCAGTCCACCGGGCTCCATGCGATCCGGGCCCCGAGTGTCCCCATCGGATATCCGGAACCGCCGTTCGGAAGGTTCATCGTGACGAGGGCGGGAAAGCCGAATGTGGAGTTGATAAACAGCCCGGCGTAGTCGGAAATCACGAACTCGCAATCCGGGCAGATCTGGCCGAGACGGATCGATATTTTGTTATCCCAAAGATTCTGTTGGAGCCAGAGATTATACATCCGCAGCGTGTTGAATCCGGCGATATTCGAGATCGTGAGAAAATTGCCGACCAGATCCTCAGTGGCGTTCTGCCCGCTCAACCAGCACCAGGTCGTGCTGGCGCTCGCCCCCCTCCAGCCCATGACCTTCTCCAAGTCCACCGTCCCGCCGAAGTTCAGCAGCCCCGTATAAACCGCGCCGGCTTTCAATCCGCCGGCCGTGTTCCCCCAGACCTCCGCCGTGTAATTCCCGAAAATCTCAATGCCATGGTCGGAGAGCAGCGGACGCGTCCCGAACCAGTCGCCTGTCACCTGCGCCCGCTCCAAAACGGGTTCGGCGTCCGGCGGTGCCGCGGATTGCGCCAGACAATTTCCGGCAATGCAGATTGCTCCCATGACGGCGTTCCATGTTTTCATCGCACGGATGCTTCGGAAAATGTGAACGAGCGTCAACAGCAAACCAAAGACGCGAATCCGCGCGCGCCAGGTTGAAAACGGGAGGGCGAGGCTCCGTCCGAACCGTGAAACTCATTCCCTGCCATGAGGACTGGATCGGTCAACCAGTTCCGGATTTTCTTCGGAGGAACGCGACTGCTCCCAAGCCTGCAAGGATGAGAAAGCAGGAGGAAGGTTCCGGCACAGTGGTAAACGGGATCCCTTTGTCGCCCATGCTTTGAGTATACTCAGGGAGAAAGGTGTCGTAGCTGGTCGACCCGTCAACTGCAGTGTGCGTTCCCACCAAGGCCAGGCTTCCATTCCACGGCACGAACGAAGGGCTTCCCGAGTCTCCGCCTTCCAATAAGGCCTCACCCGCTGCTATTCCCTGGGTAAAGGACATCATATAGGTATCGTTCAGATTATCGTGATTTGATAGGGTGTTCAGAACGTCATCAGACGCGATGGAGGGTGTGTTATTGTCCCAATAGATGTTTTCCGGCCCGAGCGCATTGATGACACCTGTTCCCACCGCAGCATACCAGCCATACACGAGCAGGTTGAGCCCGATGTATTCTGTTGGTGTGAGATCGAGAATCGGATAAGAAGCGATGCTGTCCGCAGGGTTAAGCGCGGCTGTGAGCCTTCCGATGGTCAGATCCGACTTGAGGTGGTTTCCCGGAGCAGCGAAGGGATATTCCAGGGTCAGCGAAAACGCCGTGTCGATGGTGTAATGCACCCGACCATTCGTTGGACTATAGAAGTACATATTGTTGTCCGTCGGCGGCCAGTGGGTTGCATAGACAAAATATTGGTTGCTGATCATCGTGTAACTGCTTTTTGAATCGGTTCCCCATCCAACGCCTGAAAGATCGAAGCCAGCAGCGACGAAACTGGAGCTGGTATTTGGAACGGGAGCGAGTGGATATCCCGATGCGAAACGATAGTTATCCGGCGCATTTTCCCCGTTGATCACGAGGGCGTTCGCACACCGCGATAATGCGAGCAAACCCGCAAGCACACTCAGTGCCACAAAAGAGAGTTTCACATGACCAATATCAAGAATGAACCTGTTGCAGTCAATTTGCTTTCCCGGAAGACGGGAGTTTGCGAAGCAGGGAATCCGAGTTCAAAGCAGCAGGCCGTTCATGTAAGCGGAGGGCTCGAACGATTCGATCAGCACTCGCATCTCGCCATTCCGGAACATCCTGGCCTGGGTGACGAGGATTTCCGGGGTCTTGTGCGGGGCGAAGAGGATGTCGTCGTGGGTCGCGTTCTTGTGGTTCGCAAATTTGTCCGGCGTGAGCGGGCCGCCAAGGTGGTCGCTCCGGCCGGTGGCCACGTGGATCGTGCCCCGGATTTTTTCGTCCTGGATGTCGCGGCCGGAGACGGGGAGGACCTGGGTCCCGAAGCCGAGTTCGCCGAGCTCTCCGGTGACCGGATCGGAGGCGAGCTTTTCGTTGTGGGCCTTCACGGTGGCGGCATTTCCGGAAAGCAGTTCCGCCTTCCCGATGCGTCCGCCGGCGACCTTCATCAGGCCGATTGTCCCGTCCTCATATTTCATCGGGAATTCTCCCTCCGCCCCGGTCGGGACAAAATAAATTTCTCCGGCCGGAAGGTTCGCCACATCGGGCTCTCCGCGACAAAGGCCGTGGCTCTTCTGCGCCTCCTGCTTCCCGAGGTCGAGGTGGAGCGTGTGGGTTTTTCCGGCATACAGGAAATCGATCTCGGCCCAGTCGGCCCGGGTCATTCCCAGACGGAGCTTTTCGGCGTCCGCGCTCACCTCGTCGTAATCGACCGACAGGCCGGTGGAGAGAATGATGTCGTTGAGCCCGTGGAGCGTCGCCCCGCGGAAACCATATTTTTTTGCAAAGGCGGTGAGCGGAGCCGTCGCCGAGAAGGTCGAAACGCAGAGGATGATGTCGTAGTTTGGATAGATGTCGCGCGCGAGGCTGACCGCTTTTCCGTCCGGAGCCACGGCCTTGTCGGGAAGATCCAGGTTGCTGCCGCCGGTGATCTGGTAGGCGAAAATTTCCCCGCCCTTCAAGCCGAGTTCGTCCAGGACGCCGTTTCTCAAGCCCTCGTAAATATGGGTGAACGCATTCCTCTGGATCGGGAGGGCGGGGTTGTTCAGGAACGCGAAATTCTGAATGTCTTCCGGCCGTTCGAGGTCGATGAGCACGCAGATCTTTTGTCCGGGCTTGGGGGCGAATGTCCCGCGCAGAAGGCGCGCAAGGCTGAACGGAGGGAAAACTCTGGCGGAAGCTTGTTCGGAGATAGTCATGGCGGTCCGAGCATAGATTTCAACCGCTTCCGCTGCAATCCCGATGCGTCATAATATTTCTCACTGAAGCCCGCGAAATGTCAGGGACCGGGAGGTGAGGACGGCCAGGATCGAGTCCAGCACCGCGTCCAGCCGCTTGCCGACATCGGCCGCCAGGAACCGGAGAATGAAATACCCGTGTTGCTGGAGCAGGGCATCTTTCCTGCGGTCGCGTCTCCAGGCTTCCTCGTCTCCGAGGTGCTGCGCGCCGTCGAGTTCGACAACGAGTTTCGCATCCTCGCAGAGGAAGTCCGCTTCCAGGCTTCCCTGCTGGTCGAACGGGATCGGGAGCCTGGCATTGAGGCGGAACCTTCCCCTCGTTTCCGGCAGCGACTCGAGACGCCGGTAAAGGAACGCTTCCGAGGCGCTGCGCGCGCGGGCCACGCCTTCGGCGCCAGGCGCAGGCACGCACGCGGCCCGGACAAACAGGTCGGCCAGCTCGTTGTCCACGCCGTCGCGGATCAGGCGGCGCACGCTCGCCGCGTAGTCACGCTTCCACTCGGGGTCAATCGGCAGCGGGACATCCGGCGGCCAGCCGGGTACCGCGCCGGCCGGGAGCAACAGGGAATATCCGACGGACTCGTAGCCTTCGCACCGGCGGTCGAACATCCGCGACAGCATCGGGACATTCAAATCGGCATAGTCATAAACCCGCACTTCGGTTTTTCCTTCGTGCAGCCGGTGGAGCCGGCCGACGTATTGCGCGATCGTTCCCCGCCAGGAAACCGGCATGGCAAGGAACAGCGTGTCGAGCTGAGGGTCGTCGAACCCTTCGCCGACAAATTTTCCTGTGGCGAGCAGCACGAGATTCGAGCGGTCTGCGGCCAGCCCGTCGAGCGCCGTGCGCAGGGACTTTTTCCCCATCCCTCCCTGCAGGCGGATGACCGACGCGCCCTGCCGCCCGATCGCTTCGGCCAGAACGTCCAGATGTTCCGTCCGCTCGGTGAGCACGAGCGGATGCCGGCCCTCATGAAGGCAGGCGGACACATCCGCGCAGATCAAGGCATTGCGGGACTCGTCGCGGACAAGCGCCTCGCAAAGCTGCTGGAATTCGATCCGGGCATCGGCCTCCGGCTCCGATCCGGCACGGAACGATGTCGGGCGGACCATGACGCGGTGCTCGAATGGACGGGCCTTCGCCTGGGCTTTCGCATCCACCCGGTGGCGGACCGGCCCGCATTGCATGAAAATAATCGGATGGTGGCCGTCCTTGCGCGCAACCGTGGCGGAAAGTCCAGTCACATATTTGGCTTTGGCGCGTCGGGCGACGAGTTCGAAGCTCTGCGCGGAGAGGTGGTGGCATTCATCCACGACGAGGTGGCCGTAGCCCGCCACGCAATCATTCACGACGCGCTTTCGGACGAGGGATTGGATCAAGGCCACATCCAGCATGCCGTTGAGTTTTCGTCGTCCGCCGCCGAGCCGTCCGATGGATTTCGGGGAAAGGTCAAGGAATTGCGAAAGCCGTTCGACCCATTGTTCGAGGAGTTGCTGGCGGTGGACGAGAACGAGCGTGTTGGCTCCGCGTCGGGCGATCAGCCACGAGGCGAGAACGGTTTTCCCGAAGGCGGTCGTGGCGGCGAGAACTCCGGTGTCGTACGCCAGCATGGCCTCGGCTGCCGCCATTTGGTCGGGACGAAGCTCCCCATGAAATTCCACCTGCAACGGGCTGCCGCTTTGCCGGAGGTCTTCAAGGTCGAGGCGGATTTTGTGTGTCGAGAAAAGAGTGCTCAGCTCATCAAGGCAACCTCGCGGGATGGCGATGTGCTCCGGATGGTCTTCCGCGCAGGCGATGATCCTCGGCTTGTCGAACGTCGGGAGACGCATCGCTTGGGCGCGGTAAAACTCGGGGTTTTGAAAGGCCGCGAGCCGGATGATCCGGTTCCGCAAAGCGGGCGGGAGGCCGTCTTTCGGCACGTAAATCTGATCGGCGAGCGCGACTTTGATCGTGTCCGGCAGAGGTTCCGAAATCGGCGGGTCTTTGACCTTGCGCGAGGGCGGAGCCTGCCAGGGTGTCAGCGCGAACTCCTCGTCCGGTGCCACCCGCACGCCGATCACGCGGTTCCTTCGCTCGGCCCCGGCGACGAGCGTTGCAATCTGCTTGACCGCGATTTTTTCGATCCGCCCGAGAAACTCCCACTGGTCATGATAAGGTTCGAGTTGCCCGTCGAGAAAGAGCGAGTTGCCGCGATCTCGGGCGGCTTTTTGCAGAGGAAGGGCGATCAGGTTACCGAAACCGCCTCGCGGGAGGGTGTCCTGATTCGGAAACAACCTGTCATACGATGCGAGCCCGAGATCCGGGCGCTCATCCATCGTTTCGGTGAGAAGGTGCGAGCCGAGTTTGCGCGCGAGGTTGGCCGGGATGGCCTCGTCGAAAAAGAACCAGGCATGCGCGCCGTTGCCGGAGCGGGAGCGCTCGATGGCAGCCGGCACTCCCCTCTCGCGGCACTTCCGCGTAAAAGCCGTCGCGTCGTCCCGCCAGCCCCTGCCGTCAAAATCCACCGCGAGCAGAAAGCAGGCCTCGTCGCGAAGCATCGGATAGAGCCCCATGACGAACGGCCGGTCTCCCGCGTCGCGTCCGGCAAGATGCCAGTGGATGGCTTCGTCGGTGACCGCCAGCCAGCACGGGTTCGGGCAGTCAGAGCATTTGATGCGCGGCTTCTCGCAAACCCCGCGGACCCACTCGTTCCCGCAGGCCGGCACATAACCGGACTTCCCGGAACGCCGGTTTTCGAACCGCCGGGCATAGACATCGTCGCGCCCGCGAAAGAGCGACTGGAACCGCGCGATTTTTTCCGAGGCCGGGCTGGACTTGTTCAGGCCGCCCGCTGCAACCTCCCGCTGGCACGGTTGATTATCGTTTCGAAATCCTTGTTGCATTTTTCAGCGAGCACAGCCTGGCCGCAGGTTGCGGCAGGCATCGGGGGAGCCATTTTCAGGGAAACCGAAATAATCTGATGGGTGCGGCACGATTTCTCATGCTAGCTTTTCATGGCGTCCGCATGATTGCAACAACCACACGGTGAAAACGGCCGTTTCCATTTTTCTCGTCCTGCTGCTTTCCGTTTTTTCCGCGGAGGCAAAGACGAAGCATCCCGGCCGCAAAACCAAACCAAAAAAGGCCGTGCCCGCGGTGAGCAAGACGGTCCGCAACTCCGTGTTTTCCACCGTGGTGATCGATGCCGGTCACGGCGGCCATGATTTTGGCGGAATCCCGCAAAACATCATTCCGGAAAAGGGCGTCGCTCTCGATGTCGCCCTGCGCTTGAACAACGCGCTCCAAAGAGCAGGCTTCAAAACCATTCTGACCCGGAGGGATGACACGTTTATTCCGCTCGGCACACGTGCCGCGATCGCCAACGCCCACCCCGAAGCGATATTCGTCAGCATCCATTTCGATGCTTCCCCGCGAGCGGCCGCTTGCGGGATAGGCACGCATTTTGCATCGCCCGGAGAAGCTCCTCTTGCAGGTTGTATCCAGCGGCATCTGATGACGACAACAGACGCCACGAATCGCGGAATAAAAAACGCGAGATTTTATGTCCTGCGCAAAACAACAGGCCGCGCCGTGCTTGTCGAATGCGGGTTCTTGACCAACCCTCATGATGTGGCGCTGGCCCAACGCGCAGCCTACCGCCAAAAACTGGCCGAGCAGATTTGTGCGGGCATTGTGGAATACCGCAAATCTCTCTAATTGCAGGCAGCCCGGCAAGGGCTTGCATCGCTGGAATCCGGTTTCTCCAATATTTCTTCCGCGAGGGGAACCGCGCTCATTCTCCCATTTTTCACAACTTTTTCCGGAGGCGGGGGTTCCTTATGGTGCGGGCCAGCACAAGTGCTGCGGCGCGTCCAGCAAACAACTTATTGCCCCCACGTCATCCCTATGAAACCGACCGCGTTCCTTCTCGTTGCCTTTGCATTTGCGGCAGGGATGCTGCCCGCAACAGCCGCCGACGCTCGCGCGCAGAAACCGAACATCATCTTCATTCTTGCGGACGATCTTGGCATCGGCAGCGTGAGCAGCTACGGGGCGGACAACTTCAAAACGCCAAATATCGACAAGCTGGCGGAGAGCGGCATGCGCTTCGAGCATTGCTACGCCTCACCGCTCTGCGGGCCGTCGCGGGCTTTGCTGATGACGGGGCGTTATGCATTTCGAACCGGGATGACCAGCAACCAAACCGGCGACCTCCTGAAACCCGCCAACGAAACGATGATACCCAGCGAGCTCAAGTCGGCGGGCTATGTCACGGCGCAGGCCGGCAAATGGGCCCAGTTGCCGCTCCAGCCGGGCGATTGGGGGTTTGACGAATATTTGCGCTTCCAGGGCAGCGGCAAATATTGGAACACCCAGAATGGCGCCAAAACCTACACCGTCAACGGCAAGGAGACGCCGTTGCTGGATGGCGAATATCTCCCCAACAAGATGCATGATTTTGTCTTGGATTTCATCGCGCGCCACAAGGACCAGCCATTCTACGTTCACTACGCCATGTCGCACGTCCACGCGCAAATCCTGCGCACGCCTGACAGCGCGCCCGGCAGCAAGGACTTCTACAAGGACAATGTCGCTTACATGGACAAGCTGGTCGGCAAACTGATCGCCGAGCTCGACCGCCTGAAGCTGCGCGAGAAAACCCTGGTCATTTTTGCAAGCGACAACGGGACCGCCAAACCGTTTGCCGCGCGCTGCACCGTCCAAGGCAAACCCCTTTCCGGTTGCAAGAACACCATGCTGGAATGCGGCGCTCTCATCCCGATGATCGCGAGCTGGCCGGGCACGACCCCGGCGGGAAAGGTTTCGCAAAACCTCGTCAGCTTTTGCGATTTCTTTCCGACGTTTGCCGAACTGGCGGGGGCTCAGCTTCCCAAGGACGTGACGATCGATGGAAAATCCATCGCGCCGACGCTCCGGGGGAAATCGGACGCCTCGCTGCGGGATTGGATTTTCGTCCTGTTGCGCAGGAACTGGTATGATCGGGACGCGGGCTGGAAATTGAATGAAGCCAGCCAGTTGTTCGACATGAGGAACTCGCCGTTTTCCGAGCCGCTCGTTTCTGCCGACTCGCAAGATGGCGAGGCTCTCGCCGCCCGCAAACGCCTGCAAGCCGTGCTCGATCAACTCAATCCCGCTGCCGGAAAACTGGATCCCGGGGGCAATTTGGCCAGGCAAGCCAGAATGAACAGGAAAGCAGGAAAGCAGCAGGCAGCCCAAGACGGCAGCAATGCAAATGCGGAAGACCAATAACGGAGCCTCATCAGGAGGTTGATCGCGGCTTTTTTCCATTGCTGGCACCGGAGCCAGGCGCAATCGGCCGTGTCGATAGGAAAACAGTATTCTTGATCGTCACCGGTCCCTGTGACAGAACTTCAGGGCACCCAAAAAGCAATGGCTGCCAGACTCATCACCTATCACCTGGAGACTGACTCGAGCACGACCGGCTTTGAGGGTTTCGCCCGCGTTCTTCAAGAATACGATTTTATCCAGCTCTCCGAAACCGTCTTTGCCGTCGCTACGGACGAGTATCCCAAGGACATCTACGCGAAGCTCGAACCCTTCATTGACCAAGACGACAGCCTGGTGGTCATCGCCCTTTCGCGTTTTTATATGGCCCATCACAACAAGAGAGTGCTGGAGTGGCTCGAAACCAACGTGTGATGCTGTCTTCCAAGGATGCCGGCGGCGTCCGGGAAGCGATTCAATCTCCCGAATACCTATGAACGAACAGAATCCAGAAACCTCGCCGGCTGAATCAATCCCGTTGCCGCTGCCTTACAAGGACCGTTCGGTGGGCCTGACCATCTTCGGTATTCTGACGATAATGCTGGGATGCCTGACCGGGCTATTTGTCCCCTTGATGCTGTTCGGACAGATGGCATCTTCCAAAGCCACGGGCACGTCGACCCCCATTGCGACCCTCCTGCCTGCCCTGTTCCTCTATGGTGTTTTGGCTGTGGCGTTGGTCTGGCTGGGCATTGGCTCCATCATGGCCCGTCGCTGGGCCAGGGCTCTGTTGCTCATCTTTTCCTGGTGCTGGCTTGTCATGGGAGCCGTGGGGTTAGCTACCATGGCGTTCATATTGCCGAAAACACTGGCGAACCTGCCATCCAGCGGAACCACCGATCATCCGGCGGTGCCTGCGGCAGTGATGACCGGGATCATGCTCGTTGTCTTCGTGGTTGGCGGCATCATTTATGTGATTCTCCCGGCGATCTGGACATTTTTCTATAGCAGCCGGCATGTGAAGGCGACATGTGAGGCACGCGACCCCGTGGCGCGTTGGACCGATGCCTGTCCGTTACCGGTGCTGGCCATTTGCTTGTGGCTGGCTTTTTCCGCGCCGATGCTGCTGATTGCGCCCCTTGCAGGCCATGGCGTGATGCCGTTTTTTGGAATGTTTCTCACGGGTGTTCCGGGGACATTGTTCTGTCTGGCCGCCGCTGCCATCTGGGGTTATGCGGCTTGGTCGCTGTATAAGCTGGAGCAGCGGGGTTGGTGGCTGATCCTGATCGCTTTTTGCGTGTTCATGGTGTCCGCCATCCTGACGTTCGCCCACCATGATATGTTGGAAATGTATCGGCTGATGGGCTATCCCGAGGCGCAAATCGAACAGATACAAAAATCCGGCTTCCTGGTTGGGAACCGCATGGCCTGGCTGATGGCGTTTTTCGCGTTGCCGTTCTTGGGCTATCTGCTCTTCATCAAAAAATATCTGGGCCGCAAATAGGGGCGGCAGAACGCTACTCGATCTCGACCAAGGCACCCACCGGGACTTCCTCGAAGAGCACCTTCGCGTCGGCGACAGGAATCCGGATGCATCCGTGCGAAGCCGGATAACCCGGAAGCACACCGGCGTGCATGCCAAAATCCTTGCACGAAAGCCGGAGGAAATACGGCATCTTGGCCGGGTAAATCGTGGATTTCCACTCCTTGTATTTGTCAGTCACCACAAACCGGCCTTTCGGGGTGGGAAGCTTCTTGGAACCGGTCGAAACCGGAAAAGCCCGCTCGATTTTTCCATCTTTCCAAAACCAGGCGGTCTGGCCGGAAAGGCTGATATGGATTTTTGTCTGTGCCGCATCCGATTCGGGAGCAACTCCGAGGAGGAGCTGCATGACCTCAACATGCCCGTTCCTCCCTGCCAGCCAGAGGGCGAAGGTCCGGTGTCGTTTTGTCACCGCATGGCGTTTTGCCCCCCGCTCCAGAAGCAGTCTGACGATATCCGGGTAGCCCATGGCCGACGCCAGCATGAGCGGGGTAAGACCCTTTTCCACCGTGAGGTAGTAATACACCAGATCGGTGTCCCGGAATCTTTTCAAAAGGTCGCGAGGGGCCGGCTCAGGAAGGACTGCATTCACATCAGCCCCAGCATCCAAAAGCTGTCCAACAAGCTTCGTGTCCGCTGCAGCCACCGCACAGAATAGGTCGGGGGTGAGATCTGGAGGCGGGAGAGGGGCCGGCTCAGGATTGCTTTCCCCGGCTGACGAAGGCGCAACCAACGGGGTTGCTGTGCCTGGGGGAATTTCGGGCCGAAGCGGATCGCGCTCGCCCTCGGACCCTGCATAACCACAAAGTGGCACAACCATCAAAACCCCTGCCCAAAGGCATCTCATCACCCGATGACCTTACCTGCCTTCCCTCCGAAAATCAAATCCTGTGCGGGCAATCGTCTCGCCGCTCCGATGGAACAGGACTCGATCCTGACGCGCGGTCACGAGCGCCACACCAGCAAAAAATGATGGTGGAAAAACCGTCTATTTCTTTTCGGACTTGCGGTTTTGGAACCGGGAGAGCGTCGATCTCGTGGCCATTTCGTGGCGGCGCTGGCCTTCGAACTGTGCGGCGCGGGTTGCCTTGTCGGCGGGATTCGCGGTTTTTTTGGTTTTCCTTGGCGGGCGGTGGGGCATGGCGGTCACGGTCGCACGAGATCCCCGGTCTGGCGAGCCGGGAAATCCAAGTTTTCCATCCCCTTCCGCCAAGTTTCTGTGCCATGATTCCCCGCGATGAAATCCTACCGCGAAGAACTCTGGTTTCAGATCCCGTCCCGCCGGGGGGTCCTGAACATCACCCCGCAGATCGACGCCTGCCTCGCGAAAAGCGGCATCCGGGAGGGGCTCTGCCTCGTCAACGCGATGCACATCACGGCGAGCGTGTTTATCAACGACGACGAGTCCGGCCTGCACCGGGATTTTGAGAAGTGGCTCGAAAAACTTGCTCCCGAAAAGCCGCATTCCCAATACGCGCACAACGGCGGCGAGGACAACGCGGACGCCCACCTGAAGCGCTCGATCATGGGCCGCGAGGTCGTCGTCGCGATCACCGAAGGCCGCCTCGACTTCGGTCCCTGGGAACAGATTTTTTACGGGGAATTCGACGGGCTCCGCCGCAAGCGGGTTCTGGTCAAACTCATCGGGGAATAGTCACTCCGGCCGGAACGTCCCGCCGTAGCCGGGTTCGTAAAGGGTGAGACCGGCAAGTTCTCCGATCTTTTTGAAATGCTCGTCGATGGCGAAAAGCCGGATGCCATCGTGGAGGGCGAGCGAGGCGACGACGACATCGAGCCATGGGACCGTGAGCCCTTTGTCGCGAAGCTTCCATGCCAGCGAAATGGCGCGGTCCCAGTCCTGCTCGCCGCACGGGCGGTAAGGGATCACGGAGAAATGCCGCCCGAGCCGGTGGCGTTCGTCGGGCCGCGCTCCCCCAAGAACCTCGAGCCGCACGGGCATGCACCACTGCGCCTCGTAAACCTCGAGGAGACCCTCCACGGCGAGCTTGATGTCGAGGCGTCCGTTCCGGCGGAGCGCCTCAATCCAGATCGATGAATCCACGAGAACCATCAGTCTTTGATCAACGCGGGCACAGGATTTGCCACATCGACAGTCCCGCCGGAGGGATCAGGATAGTCGAAAGCTCCCTCGCGAATCAATCTCCCGAACTCTCTCGCTCGCTGGCGTCGCACGAACTCCGTGACCGCCTTGGCCAAGGCAGGGCTCTTGTTTTTCTCGCCTGTCAACGCCATGACCTCCTCCAATACTCCTTCTTCAATATCCACGCTGATTCTCATGCAATGAATGTATGGTTACAAATGCATCATGCAAAGAATATATTGCATCATTATTATTCAAATGCGCAACATGGTATGCTTTCCGTGAAATACACGGCAACCGATGTCCCACCGCCGGGCTTGAGCCCTTCTTCGCGGTTGAATTTTTCGAGGAAAACCTCCTCCGGCGCATTTCCCTGAACCAATGTGCCAGGCTGGCTTTGCAGTCGGGGTGAAGAGAAGTCATTCAACCGCCTTCGTGTGATGACATGCACAGGCCAGATGCTGTCATGCGGCCCCGCCGATGGAAATGGTATTTTTGAATAGTGAAAGCGGCCATTGCAGCGGCATCGTGAACGCCGCGTTGCCTGCCCTCGCTCCGCGAATGCTTGTCTGCCTTGGCGTTTCAACAATGCCAATGGGTAAGGCCTGGTAACTTTTCCTTTCTTTTCCTTTTCTTTTGGAAATTTGAATGCCGTGAACGTGCCGCCCGTGGAGCGCGGAAAACCAGTCTTGGATCAAGGGATTTGACAGGCAGGAACATTGTGTGATAATTACGGATGCAATACAAACGCTATGAAAACACTGCAAATTCGCCTACCCCAAGAGCTTCGTGAAGAAGCGGATTCCGTCCTTGGAGCCATAGGGCTCGATATGCCAACGGCTGTCCGTCTGTTTTTGACAAAAATCGTGCAGACGCGCAGCATTCCATTTGCACTCGAAGCCGGTCCAGTTGAGGTGATGTCCGTTGATGATGAGACGCAGACACGCATGGATGCCGTCGCCACGGCTTGGAGTGCCAGGAAACGGGCAAAATGAGCCTCCTTGTCTCCCGTCGCATCCTCAAGCGGGAGTTCGGGCGCGCGATTTCTGCCGATGATTTATCCGTGCTCCGACGCACGGCGAAGGTTGTTCTCGCGACCCCGATAGCAGGTCCTGGACTCCCCGCAGGAACGCGCCTGCTCAAAGCCTACGGCACCGCACGTTCCGGACCGAAACGTGTGATCTACCTGCTCGCGGTCGCTGAAGGAGACCTCTTTCTGCTGTTTTACCGTGGCAAGAACGATCCGCTCGGCGCGAATGCCACGGCGAAAAACCCGGTATTCCGCGCAGAGCTCCACAAATACCTCGCATTGCTCGAACAGGACATTCGTGCCGGAGAGATCGACACGATTGATCTCCCCGATGGGAAAGCCTGACCCCATTTTCGAACAACCGCTCCAGTGTCCACTGGTGCTTCGGTGGGAGGGGGACTGGCTTTTGGAAAATCGAAAAAGCAGACGCTGCGACAAGAACAATGCCGCCAAGCGGTTCGTCTTCTACATGACGGATCGGATTTCCTGAATATCGCGAAACCTCCTCCGGCGCATTTCCCTGGACCATTGTGCCAGGCTGGCTTTGCAGTCGGGGTGAAGAGAAGTCATTCAACCGCCTTCGTGTGACGACATGCACCGCCCAGATGTTGTCATGCGGCCCCGCCGATGGAAATGGCGTTCTGAAAAATTGCCATTGCAGCGGCATCGTGAACGCCGCGTGCCTGCCTGCGCTCCGCGAATGCAGAGGTCTTGTCTGCCCTGGCGTTTCAACAATGTCAATGCGCAAGGCCTGCCCCCTTTGGACTTTGGATCCTTTGGACGAACCGAATTGAATTCCTATCAACATCCTAGAACATCGCCATGACCGGCTGGAGCGCACCGGCACACACAGCGATCTTTTCAGAAATTGAAAAAGGGGGGATCCCTTCGATGGCGTAAATTACAAGCTACAACTAGCAGGACAGCCGCAGCCAATCTTGGCCATGCCCCCATTTTGTAAATAGCGAAAATACTTCCTCCAAAGGGAAAATCGTTACGCCATCAACGACACTGTGCGAATCACAGTCACAAAACAAAATGAGGTGGCAGGCAGACTGATTCGCATAATGCTTGAGTCTCTGAAGTTTCATGGATCCCTCATTGCTGTCACGGTGCGCATAGGTCACTTGGGCCAATATTTTCTTCCCGTCAAGAGCCAGTGCTAAGATATCCAAATCCTTCATTGTGCGACCAACGGGCAAGAGGAGGTTTGCCAGTTCCGGCAACCCCGCATCCTTTGCGGCACTTGTCCTCAAAAACTCTGAGCACATAATCTCCTGCTGGGAGGGAGGCAGAGAAGCTAATTCTGGCTTAACAGACAACCCCTCAACGAGATTTCGAACAACATTGCGGATCAGTCGCCACCGCATGAGCGTCCCTTGCCTGGGTCTTGCCACGAGCAAAACTACACAATCAATAGGATCCACTATTTTCGTCTTCTCAAGTCGAAGGGTTTTCAGAATTGCTACCCTTCCTGCCAGTCCACACCGATTCCCCCAGACTCCTTCGATCAACTCTACTTTCGAGTTTTTTGGAACATAGCCGACAAGCACCTCCTCTCGGGGGTAGTGCTGCGAACATACGTAGCCCCCATCCTTGGCAAGTCTCATGATTGCTCCAATAGCTCTTCTTGAACTGTTGTCTCGATACTCCTCGATATTAAGGCCTTGTGAATCAGCCTCCGTAGCTATGTCGTTGTCCAGCCACGGAAAGTGGATCGCAATTCGTCGGTCCTCCCAAAGACGCCTTCTCGTTGCATCGTCAATATCCAGCGCCACGGTATGTCGTGAAAAGTAGGTTTCGTAGGTTTCCATTTGAAAGTGATAGGCTTCTCTAAATTTGCAGCGAAGGGACTCTGCGGCTGAGTAATGATCTAGGTTTCCCATCTGAGCCAGCATTATCGCGCCGAGCATATTCTCAGTCTCATTTTCCAATTCTGCGGTTGCGCGGGCAGATAAATCATCTGCCGGTCTCAGCAAGTTGCGACTGATTACTCCGTCGAGCATCAACTGGTTTTGCAACACCTCCGCCGCTCCAAAAACTGAAGCATATGCTGGATTCCGCGATGCAAGTTCTGCCAAAATGCGAGTTACGTAGGGAATTGATTTCATTGTGTTTCGTCCACTGGGGGTTGACTGTCGTTTAAAGCATTGAAAATCTCGTCGCCCGCAGGGGATCAACTAGCCTGAATCTGGCTTAGCCATGTTTTCGCTGGCAGGCAACCTGCAATTGCTGCTTTTGTAAGCCATTTGACAGCCTCGACGGAGTCTTTCTCCACTCCATCTCCCAGAGACAACATCGTGCCCAAGTTGTGCTGGGCATGCACAAAACCTTGTTCGGCGGATTTCCTATACCATTTGGCGGCCTCGGCTCCGTTTTTTTCCAGCCCTTCACCCGTGCGATACAGGTTTCCGATGTTATTCTGCGCCTCCGCGTATCCTTGGTCCGCTGATTTCCTCAGCCACCTGATCGCCTCGGCATCGTCTTTTTCTACCCAATCGCCCTTGAAATACATCTTGCCAAGAGTGTTCTGAGCGAATGCGTGGCCTGCCTCGGCATATTTTCGGAAAAAACCAACGACTTCAGCGGCATTTTCCACCCCCTCCGCACCAAGACAATAGGCATAGGAGAGGAGAATTTCCTTTTCTGCGTCTGACAGGTTTATCGAAAGAGGATCAGTTTCCATCTGGGTCCTTCAATTGGAAACACATCTTTGCCAATTCCAGCAAAGGATCTCCTATGGATCCAGCGAGCGCAGGCAGGTGCGAATCTATGTTCCGGGCTTCTTCGACATCCGGGCGATGACCGGTCATATGGATTGTTTCGGAATCAATGGTCATGGGGATATATTCTTGTCTGCACCGAAAATCGCACAGCGTCACGGACAAATACTGTCCTACCCATTCACTTTTTTCAAAAAAGGAAGATGCGCCGACCGAATCGAGGAATACGCACCGAGTTCATCTTCCGGCATCCCGTAGAAGCGGCTCCCGCTCCGCAGGTCCCGCTTCGCCGAGGGAAGCACCCGGACTCTCACCGGATTTCGTCTCGGAGTTCCTCGCTGACCCCTGACCACTCCTCGCTGACGGATTCTCTCTGCGAGCAGGCAGCCGGGACGGCCGCCCCACATCCCAAATCCCGCAAAAGTGCCATTCTGGTCAGTCCCGCATATTGATGCCCGGAACGGAGCCCTTCTACAGCGAGATGACCTGGGCGGTGATGACGTCGGCGTCGGCGGCGAGGCGGGCGAGGACGGCGGCGTCGGGAAGGCTGTCGAGGTTGAGGAGCGTGAGCGCGCGGCCGCCCTGTTCGGTGCGGGAGAGGCTCATGCTGGCGATGTTGATGTTCTCTTTGCCGAGGAGCGTGCCGATGTGGCCGACGAGGCCGGGGCGGTCTTTGTTTTCGAGGAGCAGGACGACGCCAGAGGGAGTGACCTCGACCGGGCGGCCGTTGACGCGGACGATCCGCGGGTCGTTCTTCGCGCCGAAGAACGTGCCGCCGACGGAGACCTTCTTGTCGCCGCTGAAGACGGCGACGTGGAGCCATTCGTGGAAGTCGGCCTGCTCGCTCGAGCGGATTTCTTCGACGTTGAGGCCGAGCGTAACGGCCATCGTGCGGACGTTGACGCTGTTGACCTCCTCGCCCCCGGCATTTTTTAAGAACCCGGTGAGGATCGCGCGGCTGATCGCCTCGGTCGGCATTTCGACCGCCTTGCCGCCGTAGGTGATGACGATCCGGTCGTTGCGCTTCGGCGCGAGCTGGGCGGCAAAGCGCCCGAGCTTGTCGCCGAGCGTGAGGTAAGGCTTCACGACGGCTGCGGTCTTGGCGTCGATGCTCGGCATGTTGACGGCGTTGCGGATTTCCCCCTCGAGGAGGGCGGCCCGGATCGCCTGCGCGATTTCGATGCCCACATTTTCCTGCGCCTCGGCGGTGCTGGCTCCGAGGTGCGGTGTGAAGACGATGTTCGGGAGCGAACGCAGCGCGAACTCCGCCGGTGGGGGCTCGACTTCGTAAACGTCCAGCGCGGCCGCGGCCACGTGGCCGGATTTCAGGGCTTCGCCAAGGGCCGCCTCGTCGATGAGTCCGCCGCGGGCGCAATTCACGATCCTCACGCCTTTTTTGCAGAGCGCGAGCCGGCGGGCATCGAGCATGTGGCGGGTCTCGTCAGTGAGCGGCATGTGCATCGTGAGAAAATCCGCCTGCGGCACGAGCGCGTCGAGGTCTTCGACCAGTTCGACCTGGAGGCTGCGGGCGCGGCTGACCGAGAGGTAGGGATCGTAGGCAACGACGCGCATGCCGAAGGCGATCGCGCGGCGCGCGAGCTCGGTGCCGATGCGGCCCATACCCAGGATGCCGAGCGTCTTGTTGTAAAGCTCGACTCCCTCGTATTTTTTACGGTCCCACTTGCCCGCCTTCACGCTGGCGTCCGCCTGCGGGATGCTGCGCGCGATGCTCATCAGGAGGGAGAACGCGTGTTCGGCGGTCGAGATCGTATTGCCGCCCGGCGTGTTCATGACGATGACCCCGTGGCGGGTCGCGGCGTCCACATCCACGTTGTCCACGCCGACACCGGCGCGGCCGACGACCTTCAATTTCTTCGCGGCATCGAGGACGGCGGCGGTGACTTTCGTCTGGCTGCGGACGACCAGAGCGGAAAATTTCGGGATAATCGCGATGAGTTCGGCTTCCTTGAGGCCGGTGTTGACGACGACTTCGAGGGCGCCGCCGGCGGCGAGCTCTTCGACTCCACGCTGGGAAACCGGATCGGCTACGAGCACTTTGGGTAATGGCATTTTCTTTTTCTGTTTTCTGAATTATCTGTTGGACCGACGGTTGCGGCGGTCCTGCACGAGACGGGTGTGATAATGCCAAACCGCTCCCACGGAAAACCAAATTTTTATGCGCTGGTCTTTTAAAGTTGCCCGGGTCGCCGGAATCGAAGTGAAAATCCACGTCACGTTCGTGCTGGTTCTGGCGTATTTCGGGGCGGTTTACTGGCAGCAGGGCGGGGTGCGGGGTGCCGTCGAGGGAGTGGGGTTCACGCTGCTGCTTTTTCTCTGCGTGCTCCTCCACGAGTTCGGCCATGCTTTCGCGGCGCGCGCCTACGGGATCCGCACCCCGGATATCACGCTGCTGCCCATCGGGGGCGTCGCCCGGCTCGAGCGCATGCCCGACAAGCCGGTGCAGGAACTCGTGGTCGCCGTCGCGGGGCCGGCGGTCAACGTGGCCATCGCCCTGGTGCTCGTCGCCTTCATGGCCGCAAAGCTCCGGATGTCGGATCTCACCGACATCGACCGGGGAGGAGGCGGCCTGCTGGAAAATTTGTTGGTCGTGAATGTCATGCTGGTGGCCTTCAATGCCGTCCCCGCCTTTCCGATGGACGGCGGCCGGGTCTTGCGCGCGCTGCTTGCGATGGTGATGGACTACACGCAGGCCACCACGATCGCGGCCCGCGTCGGCCAGGTGCTGGCGGTCGTTTTTGCCGTGGTAAGTTTTTTCGGGCCGAGCATGCTGCTCTTCATCGCGGTGTTCGTCTTTTTCGGCGCGCAGCAGGAGCTCGCCTTCGCGCGATTCCGATCCGGGGCCGCCAACCGCAAAGTCTCGGACGTGATGTTTTCCGGCTATTCCGCGATTCCTGCCGGCACGCCGGTCGCGCACGCTCTGGCGTTCGCCCGGGCGGGCAGGCAGGGGGTTTTCCCGGTTGTTGACCACGGGCTTCGCGCTCTCGGAATCGTGAGTGTTCCCGCCTTGGAGAAAGCTTTGGCCGACGGCTTCGGCACCCGTTCCGTGGACGGCCTGGCGCAGCCGGTGGCCAGAATCCGGGGCGACGTCCCGCTCACCGCCGCCATGGCGTCGCTCCCTCCGCGCGTCCCCGTGGTGGTCGAAAATTCCTCCGGCCAGATTGTGGGGATGCTGGCCGTCCAAGGATAAAACCCGACGGTAGTGTCTTAATTTGAATTTGCCGATTTTTCCGCCGGTGGTATTCTCTCTGTGTGGGGGCTGGCTTGGAGGTGTGGGGAATCGAACCCCATGCAGCAACAGGTGTAGAGCCAAGCGCAGCACCAAGCCACCCCCATTTTCTTTCAACCCGGATCTTCCCAGTCCTTCGGATTATCGAATAAACCGGGAGTCTCTGGATAAATTGGTGCAATTTCATCCAACTGCTTTTCAAACGTCTCGTAATCCGTATTGATTTTCATCAACCCAACGACAGTTCCCAAATGCACCAAGGCGCCGCGAAATCCAACGTCTTCACTCAACCAAGAATGCAGTTTATTGCTTGGGTTTCCGCGCTCGCTCTTTCTTTCTTTTAATTTTCTCAGTAATCCCGGCGCCATCCTTCTGTAAATCAGATTGTTGGTAAGTTTTCCGAAATACTGAGGCAGCTTCATGTCTGGCCGCAATTCAACACCCCTCAACCGGCAAAGATGTTTGAAGTAATCGACAGGAAAGGTGCGAACCCATCTGCGGAGGTTTTCGGAAAGAAACCGCTTTAGTTGGTCTTCAAGGTCGCGGCGGGGCCGGTCATACTGAAAACCGGTGGCCTCGTCGATAAGCGCTATAATTCCAACTTTGGCGAGCGAGCGGATTAAAATGTCAGCCATCTCTGCAAGCGGCTTTTGCTTCGGGTGCAATCCCCCCTCCGTGTCGCGTGCCTTCAAGAACACTTCGCACACATCAGCAAGTAGTGTTGCAGGTAAACCAAATGCCATTCCTCCGTTTTTTGATTTGTAAAGAATTGGGTTTGAAAGCGCCACCTCTAAACTATTGCTAATAAATGGCTTAAAGTTTGGAGCAGACAAATACACCGGCAGCTTGGCGCCACCCTCTTTTAGCCTGCGCCAGTGAGAACCACCGCGCTTTCCACCAAGCGCTTTTGTCACCCCCCGTTCAGACAAAACTCTCGTTCCGTCTTCCAATACGGCGCAAGGGATTAAAACGCCTCCCAACATCAAATCCTCCGATTCGTGCGTTGCCTTCGGGATTTTTGGATTGTTCGGATCAAGTGGAATTTTAGCCCATCGCGCCGTTGCTGCTGCGGATGCAATTTCGGAACGAGATTTTGGTGAAAGCGCCTTTTTTCTGGCATCTCCGCCCATTGATTGAATTGATTTTTCTTCACTCATATTTTGCATGGGAGCAAGCAAAAGCAAGCATGTCAAATTATTTTTAAATAATGCTTGCTATACTTGCTGTGCATGCATATAAACAACGCATGGCAAACATCCTTCCAAAAGAAAAACAGATCACGGTTGTCGGCGCTCTGGCAGAGGGGAACAGCATCCGCAGCATTGAGCGGATGACCGGGATCAACCGTAACACGATCATGAGTCTTGGCGTGCGCGTCGGAAAAGCATGCGAGAAAATTATGGACGAGGAAATGCGCGGCCTCTCCTGCTCAAAAATCCAGTGCGATGAGATTTGGGGATTCATCGGCAAGAAGCAGAAGAATCTCCGAGCTAGCGATGACCGCATGGAGCTGGGCGACGTTTGGACGTTCGTTGCCGTGGACGCCGAAAGCCGCATGGTTCCCAACTACTTTGTAGGCAAGCGCGATTCCTACAGCGCAAATTGCTTCGTGAGCGACTTGGCGGAACGGTTGGACTCAGAGCGCGTCCAAGTGTCAACGGACTCGCTGGCGGCCTACGTGGAAGCAATCGAGCGCGGTTTCGGATGCGATGCGGATTACGGGCAGATTGTAAAAACCTACCATGCCACCGAACTCGAAACGCGTAGGTATAGCCCGCCGGAAATCGTGAAAATCAAACGCACTTCGATTTTCGGGAATCCCGACATGCGGCACGTTTCTACTTCCTATGTGGAGCGCCAGAACCTTACAATGCGGATGCACATGCGCCGCCTTACCCGCCTCACCAACGCATTCAGCAAGAAGCTGGACAACTTCAAATCTGCCGTTGCCCTGCATTTTGCGTATTACAACTTCGTCCGCATGCACAAATCCATCCGCATGACCCCGGCAATGGCGGGCGGCGTCACGGATCACATTTGGGAAGTCTCCGACCTCATCGAACGGGCATGACAGAACGCATCGAATTTATTCAAAAGGCCGTTGAAAAGGCTGCCGGATGCCCGGCCCGCTACGTTGAGTCGGCGGCTGTCGTGGAAATCTTCCGTGGTCAAACGATGTGGGAGGGGATCGTTGAAGTTTTTGATCTGGACGGACACCCAAAGGCGAAACGCGCCTACGGATGGAGCGACGGCCAGGGGAAGAATGCCAGATATACCGCAGTTCTTGAAATCCCTCCGGTAAAATCAGCGGACACAGCGGTCAAGGCAGCGATTGCTGCAAAGGGAAGAAAACTGTGATGAAGTCCGGTTTGCGCTCAATCGCATGGGTAATGGCGTTCATCGGCATAAACTACGGGCTGTGCTTAGTCCTGTTGTTTCTGATGGATAAACTGGGGAAAACATGGGGAATTGTGGCGACCTGCACTATCATTCCTCCGCTTTTGATTGCCCCAGTCTGGGAATGGGCATCGACCGGCAATTATTCGACGTTCGGCCTTGTTTACGCGGGGCTTGGCTCCTTGATCTGGCTTGTGACTACCAAGGAAAGATTTTCAAATTAAGACACTACCAACCCGACTGCCGCGTTGACGATCGCGCGCCGGTCGGGTTTGATGCGGGGTTCGTATTATGGCCAAAGACGAGAATTCCCAGCGCATGGAAAAAATTGTGAGCCTCTGCAAGAGGCGCGGTTTCATTTTTCAATCCTCCGAAATTTACGGCGGGCTCAACGGGTTCTGGGACTACGGCCCGCTCGGGGTCGAGCTGAAGAGGAACCTCAAGGACTTCTGGTGGAAGCGCAATGTCCGCGAGCGCGACGACATGGAAGGCATGGACGGCGCGATCATCATGAACCGCGCGGTCTGGAAGGCGTCCGGCCACGAGGAGACATTTTCCGACCCGATGGTGGACTGCCGCGCGTGCAAGGCCCGCCACCGCGCGGACCAGCTCCCGGAGAAGGAGGGCACGAAGTTCTGCCCGAACTGCGGCAGCCGCGATCTCACCGAGCCGCGCGCGTTCAACCTCATGTTCAAGAGCTATGCCGGCCCGGTCGAGAGCGACGACAACCTCGTTTACCTCCGCCCCGAGACCGCGCAGGCGATGTTCGTCCAGTTCCGCAACGTCCTCGACACCTCGCGCCAGAAGCTCCCGTTCGGGATCGCCCAGATCGGCAAGGCGTTCCGCAACGAGATCAACCCGCGGAATTACATATTCCGCTCGCGCGAATTCGAGCAGATGGAAATCGAATACTTCTGCCGCCCGGAGGACGGGCTCAAGCTCACCGACTACTGGCTCGAGCAGCGGCTGAAATTCTACGAGGACATCGGCATCCCCCGCTCGAAAATCCACATCAACGACATCCCGGACGGCGACCGTGCGTTCTATTCGAAAAAGACCTACGACCTCGAATACGAGTTCCCGTTCGGCGTCAGCGAGCTCGAGGGCGTCGCTTACCGGACAGATTACGACCTCTCGAAGCACATCGAGCACAGCGGAAAACCTCTCGACTACTACGACGAGGAGACGAAAGAGCGCTTTGTCCCGCACGTCGTCGAACCCAGCGCCGGTGCCGACCGCACCGTTCTGGCGCTGCTCTGCGAGGCGTTCGCCGAGGAGACCGTCACCGATGACAAGGGCAAATCCGAGACCCGCAACGTCATGCGCTTCCACCCGCGCATGGCCCCGATCAAGTGCGGCGTCTTCCCGCTCTTGAAAAACAAGCCCGCCCTCGTCGAGACCGCCCGCTCGATCGTCCAGGCGCTGCGCGGGGACATGAATGTCTTCTACGACGAATCCGGGGCCATCGGCCGCCGCTACCGCCGCCAGGATGAGGCCGGCACGCCGTTCTGCATCACCGTCGATTTCGACACCGTCGGCGAAAACGGCCCCGAAAAAGAAGGCACGGTCACGCTGCGCCACCGCGATTCCATGCAGCAGGAACGCGTCGCCGTCGGCGACCTCAAGCCCTTCCTCCTCGAACGCATCGCGTAGGCGGACACCGGATTTCACCGCCGGGGCCCGTCTCCGTATTCTTCGTGGGATAAGCCCGGAAACCTCGTTGGCGAAACGCGGTCCGTGTTCGCTGCAAAAACCCCGTTTCGGGTTTACTCGACGAGGTGGGCTTTGAGGCGTTCCCGCAGGTCGGTTCTCGCGCGGAAGAGCAGGCTTTTGACTGCGGGGACGGTGGTTTTGAGGACCTTGGCGATTTCCTCGTAGGGCATGTTCTCGAAACGCCGGAGCACGACCGCCATGCGCTGGGCCTCCGGAAGGGAGGCGATCGCGCGGGTGACGGCTTCCTGCAATTCGGCGTCCGCGATTTCCTCCGGCGCGGAGCGGGCAGAGGCATCGGCTTGGCCGACAGGCGGCCGGTCGGCATCGCCCGGATCGAGCGGGACGAGGCGGGCGCGCTGGCGGCGGCGCATTTCGTTGAAGACGAGGTGCCGGGTGATCGTGAGCAGCCAGGTGGTGAATTTCGCGGAGGGGCTGTAACGCGGAGCGCTCTGCCAGACCCGGATGAAGACCTGCTGGGCGATGTCCTCGGCGTCGGCATCCCCGCCGAGCATTTTGGCGACGGTGCCGACGACGCGGACCTGGTGGCGCTCGACAAGGGATCCGAAAGCGCGCGCGTCGCCAGTTTTGACCGCGAGCATGAGCGCGATGTCGTCGGCCGCCGCATCGTTTTCTGGGTTTGCGCTTTCGGTCATCTGCGAGGAGAGGAATCGGGATTGAACCACGGCGGCGCGAGAAAGGCTCGCGAAATTCCTCTCGCCGCGGGGGGCGGCATCGGTTTTCTTGGTGTGCCCATGAGCCGCCCGGTTGTCGCCAGCTACTGCACCACGTTCCTGAAGCGCGAGATGCGCCACATCTACCGCCAGGTCTGCGGTCTGCGGGAATTCGGGACATTTGTCATCACGCGTTCGAGGGAAAACCGGGACGAGTATCCGTTTCCGGACGTGGAAGCTCTTCCCCGGCCGAGGATCTTTTTTCTCATGCGGTTTTACAAAAAGTATCTGGCCGGCGAGGAGGCGTTGTTTTACCGGGGCGAATACAAGCAGCTCACCCGGCTCCTCGAGCGGAGGAACCCCGACCTCGTCCACATCTACTTCGGGCACACGGGCGTGCACCTGCTCCCGTTCGTCCGCTCATGGCCGGGGCGCGCGCTCGTCTCATTTCACGGGATGGACATCATGCCCCGCGAGGAGGAGCCCGGGTATCACGACCGCCTCCGCGAACTGCTCCGGGTCCTGCCGATGGTGCTGGCGCGAAGCGAATCGCTCGCGGCGCGGCTGGTCGGCCTCGGGTGCGCCCCGGAAAAAATCCGGATCAACCGCACGGGGATTCCGCTGGACAGCTTCCCGTTCGCGGAAAAGAACGCTCCTCCCGACGGCGCCTGGCACATCGTGCAAGCCTCGCGGCTCATCGAGAAAAAGGGCTTGGACAACACGTTGGAGGCCTTCGCGGCCTTTCAAAAAAACCACCTGGCCTCGCGGCTGACGATCGCGGGCGACGGCCCGCTTCTGGAAAATCTCCGGCAGGCAGCAGCCGCGATGGGCATCGGGCAGGCCGTCCATTTCGCCGGGTTTCAATCCCAGAAGGAACTCGCCGGGCTTTTCGCCTCCGCCCACATTTTCATGCACCCGAGCCGGCTGACTTCGAAGCAGGACCAGGAGGGGGTTCCGAATTCGATGCTGGAAGCGATGGCGTCCGGTCTCCCGGTTGTCGCCACCCTTCATGGCGGGATCCCCGAGGCGGTGAAGGACGGCCGGGACGGCCTGCTGACACCGGAAAATGATTCCGCCGCCCTCGCCGCTTCGCTCGAGAGGATCGCCGGCAACCCGGACCTCTTCCGGCAGTTCGGTGCAAACGCCGCGCGCTCCGTGCGCGAAAAATACGAGCAGTCCGCGGCGATCCGCCTGCTGGAAGGATTCTACCGCGAACTGATCGACGGAAAACCCTGTGAATAACTTGCGAAGAAGATCGCGTTTCCTCTTGGGATTATTCACACCGGGATTGTGAATGGCCCACGAATACCGTAGCGGAACGAAATGACATTGAGCGAAATCCAGCGTGCCCTCGCGGAATCGGAAACGGCCCCCACCCGCAGCCTCGGCCAAAATTTTTTGCACGACCAGAACCTCGCGCGCTGGATTGTCGGGCACCTGCAGATCCGGCCCGGCGATCACGTGATCGAAATCGGCCCCGGCCTGGGAGCGCTGACCGAGTTTCTCGCCGCCCACGACATCCGGCTCACGCTGATCGAAAAAGACGGGCGACTCATGCGACATCTCGAAGAAAAATTCCGCGGCCCGACCACCGAGGTCGTCCACCTCGACGCGCTGGATTATGACCTGCGACAAACTTGGGGAAAAGGGCCGGTGAAAATCATCGGGAACCTGCCGTATTACGTCTCGACCCCGCTGATCGCGAAATTCACATCCGCCCTCTCACCCGCATCCCGCCTTGTTCTGACGCTGCAGCTCGAGCTGGCGCAACGGTTGAACGCAACACCGCAAACAAAAGATTACGGCGCGATGACGGTCTGCGTGAACCGCCGGTGGAAGGCCTCGTATCTGCGCAAGCTTCCGGCCTCGGTTTTTTTCCCCGCGCCGAAAGTGGATTCGGCCGTGATCGCGCTCGACCGGCGGCCCGCGAACGAAGTGCGCCCGCTGGATGAACCGCTCTTCGACTCGCTCGTGCGCCGGGGGTTTTCGGAGCGGCGAAAACAGCTCCGCAATCTCGTGCCCGAACTCAAATCGAAATGGGCGGATGTCGCCGCCGCGCTGGAGGTGCCGGAAACCGTCCGGGCCGAGGAATTGTCGCTCGCCCAGTGGGAATCGCTGGCGGATATCGCCCGCCCCTCGGCAGCCCAGAGCGGGGCGGAGATGTTCGACGTGGTGGACGAAAGCGACCTGGTGTTGCGGGCGGAGCCGCGCGATTTCGTGCATGTGAACAACTTGACGCACCGGGCCGTGCACATGCTGCTCTTCAACAGCAGCGGCGACCTCCTCCTGCAGAAGCGCTCGATCTGGAAAGACCGCAACCCCGGCCGTTGGGACTCGTCCGCAGCCGGCCATGTGGACAGCGGGGAAACCTACCTGGAAGCCGCGCGGCGGGAGCTCGGCGAGGAGCTTGGCATCGAAGCCCCCCGGCTGGAGCGGATCGGGAAACTGACCCCGTGCGAACAGACGGGCCAGGAGTTCATCGAGGTCTTCCGGGGGATCCACGACGGCCCGTTTGTTCCGGCCCCGCTCGAACTCGAGACGGTTGCGTTTTTCCAAATGAATGACGTGCTCGCCTGGGCGGCGGGATCCCCGCAGGACTTCAGCCCGGTTTTTCTGCTCTGCCTGGACCTGCTTTGACCGCCCCCGTCATTTCCCCCGCCGTGCCGGGATGTGATGGAGAGCAGGCACCGCGATGGGGTTTGTGATTTTTTTCTAAGGAAATGTCGAGTTGCGTGTCTGGATAGGATAGAGGGTGGCTTCTCCCCTCGGACCCATGACCGAACCATTGACCAGTTCCTCCGAACCGGAACCCGGCGCACCGGCGGCGGTGGCGTTTCCCGTTCTGGCAGCGAAGGAGACGCTGGTGGAGCTTTTCGAGTCCGAGGAGAGCGCCGTGCTGGGCTTCGCCATCGGGCTCGTTGGGCGGCGGGCGGTGGCGGAAGAACTCGTGCAGGAGGCATTCCTGCGCCTGCACCAGCTCTGGGGGCAGGTGGAAAACCCGCGCGCCTGGCTCTACCGGAGCCTGCGGAACCTCGCGCTCAACCACCTCCGCGACCATTCGCGCGAGACGGTGGTGGAAGAACCCGAGGGGCCCGGAAACGAGCCGCCGCCGGATGAGGCGCTCGGCCGCCTGGAAGCGGTCGGGATGGTGCGGCTGCTGATCGCGGAACTCGCGCCCGAGGACCAGGACCTCATCCGCCTCAAATACCACGACGATCTCAAATATCAGGAAATCAGCCGGAAAACCGGCCTCAGCGTGAGCAACGTGGGCTACAAGCTCCACCACCTGCTCAAGGGGCTGGCCGACGCCCTGCGGCATGCCGGCATAGACAGGAGTCTCGGATGAATACCAAAAACAACGAAGGCCCGCAGCCGTGGATCGATCCCGCGCTCGAAGCGCGCGTCGTGGCCGGCGTACTGGGCGAAACCTCCGCATTCGAGGCCGCGGAACTGGACCGCGTCCTCGCCGAAAACCCCGAACTCGCCATCTTCAAACGCAGGATCGAGGCCGTGCACGCGCTCGTCGGCGTCGCCGTCCGTCGCGAAACGCCCAAAATCCAGTTGTCGCCTGATCGCCGGCAGAAGCTGCTGGAAAAGCTCGGTGCCCGCCCCAAGGGACCGAAGAGGAAGGTGTTCGTCCTTCCACGCCCATTCTGGTGGTCGTCGCGAAACCTGATTGCCGTGGCCGCCAGCCTGGTCATCGGGGCGATCGTCGTGACGTTCTTTGGGACGATGGTCGTCTTTCAAGCGAGGCAGGAGCCCGCGGACTTCGAGGGGGAATCAGGTGGGCTTATGGCCGAATATGGAAACGCTCCCGCTGCCGCGAAGCCGATGGATTTTGGAATGAATGCCGCTCCTGCGGCGGGGGTAACGGTGAACGTCGCGCCATCGTCAATCGCCACGGTTTCCCCGAAGAGCGGACCGGTCAACATGGTCTCAACCGTGGCCTCAACAGCACCGATGGCTCCAATGCCACCCGTCGCACTGTCCAATGTCCGAAATGGAGGGACGACCGCCGTGTCGTCCCTTGATAAAGTCGGACCGGACAGCGCCGGTCCCTCCAGCAAGTCGGAATTCTCGGCGACCCAGGCCGGAGATGGATTGACGATGGCACAGGCGAGCGCCATAAGACAATTCACCGGCGGATGGGGAAAGAGAAGCAGTTCGGGGACTGGCGCGAGGGAAGAATTTACGAAAGATGAAGATCGGAGGCAAGCTGCGCAGGACGCAAGCGACTTGAGCGCTGCGAGCGGAGCGGCGGCTCCGATGGAACTTGCGAAGGCGAAGGCGCCCGACGGGGAAGAGAAGCAGCGTGTCCTGAATCAACCCGGGAAGCCCGGCTTTGTGACGAGCCCCCAATCGCCGGACGCCGGATCTGTGGACGTGCGCGGGTTTCCTGCCGGCACCGAAGTGAAGACAGTCGCGGAGATCGAGACGGACAAGAAATCGTCCGACAACCAAAGCCCCGCAACCCCCGCGCTCGGAGATCTTCCGCTGGCGGGGCGGTTGTTCCGTCCGGAATCCGCAAAAGATCGCTCGCTCGCATTCCAGACGGAAACTCAGACCGCGAAGCAGCCGTTCTCGACGTTCTCGCTGCATGTGAGCGACGTGTCGTTCCAGTTGGCTAAGGATGCGTTGGCGAGGGGGGTGATGCCCGATCCGGACCGGATCCGCGCGGAGGAATTCTACAATGCTTTCGACTACAATGATCCGGCGCCAGCCCCCGGCGAGGAAGTGGCCTGCCGGATTGAGCAGTGCGCGCATCCGTTCCTGCAGCAGCGGGATCTTGTCCGGATCGCGCTCAAGGTCGCGGCGGCGGGCCGTGCCGCCGGGCAGCCGCTGCGGTTGACGATCCTGCTGGACACCTCGGGCTCGATGGAGCGCGAGGACCGCGCCGCATCGGTGCGCCGGGCGCTGGAAGTTCTCGCGACGTTGCTCGGTCCGAACGACCGCGTGACGCTCATCGGATTTGCGCGGACCCCGCGCCTGCTGGCCGAACAGGTTCCGGGCAACCAGGCTAACAAGCTCGTCGAGATCGCGGCGCGAACGCCGTCCGAGGGCGGGACGAACCTCGAACTCGCGCTCGCCCTCGCGTCCGAGCTCGCGCTCAAACAAAAGCTCCCCGCCGCGCAGAACCGCATCGTCCTCCTCACCGACGGCGCGGCCAACCTCGGCGACGCGAATCCCGCGCGCCTCGCCCGCCAGATCGAGAAGACCCGCCAGCAGGGGATTTCATTCGATGCGTGCGGCGTCGGCGCGAACGGGCTGAACGACGAGATCCTCGAAGCCCTCACCCGCAAGGGCGACGGACGGTATTATTTCCTCAACCGGCCGGAGGACGCCGACGCGGGATTCGCGCGGCAGCTTGCCGGCGCGTTCCACCCGGCCGCGGAAAACGTGAAGGTGCAGGTCGTGTTCAATCCGGCGCGCGTCAGCCAGTATCGGCTCGTCGGATTTGAAAAACACCTGCTGAAGAAAGAGGATTTCCGCAACGACAAGGTCCAGGCCGCCGAACTCTCCGCCGAGGAAGCCGGCGTGGCGGTGTATCAGGTGCAAACATTGCCCGAGGGCGACGGCGAACTCGGCGAGGTGTTCGTCCGATTCCGCGATCCGGCGAACGGCCAGATGGTCGAGCATTCGTGGACGATGCCTTACGACGCCAAGGCCCCGGCATTCGACAAAGTCACTCCATCGATGCAACTTGCCGCCACCGCCGCCTTGCTCGCAGAAAAGCTCCGGGGAGATTCGCAGGTGGACCTGAATGCGCTGGCCCCCGTCATCACGAATCTGCGCGGCCAGTATCCCCACCAGGCCAAGGTCGCCGACCTCATCCGGATGTTTGAAAAAATGAGGAAATAGAACGCTGTTTTTACAAATCTCTGACACATCGGAATCCCGCCCCACCAAACAAAAAGCATCTTATGAAAACCGCACTCCCGATCCTCCTCCCATGGCAAACGCATCAAAAAGACGCAGCGAACTGCTATCATCCGGGGAGCATACCCGTCCGGGGTGTGGTTTCCGGCGTCCCCGCCGGAAAATGGGGTCGGCGGGTCGCCAACCCCCACACGCGGGTCGCGTGTGCTCCCCAGCAAATCGGGCTTGCGCTTGCCGCAATTCTCGTCCTGCTCTGCCTTCTGCCGGGTTCCGCCTTTTCCCAAAACGAAGCGCGTGCAGACCGTGCCGGCCTCTCCGCGCAGATGACTCCCGGCGACGGGCATCTGGTGCTGGAGGCCCACGGCGTGATCCCAAAGTCGCCGCTGTTTTTTTCCGCCACGTCGGAAAATGTGACGCGCCTCGGTGCGGATGAGATCACTGCGGAGATCAAGGTCGCGATTCGGGTCGTGCAGGGACGCCCGGAGGTGATCACGCTGGGCTTGAACGGCGGTGGAGACGTGATCGAGGTGAAGGGCGACGGCCTGCGCGATTGGGCGGTCCGCCAAGACGGGGGAAAGCGGTTTCTCGACCTGCGGCCAACGCTCAAAGACGGCCTGCCGGGACCGCAGAAATTGAACGTCACGGTGAAAGTGAAAATCGAAAAGCCCACCGGCACGGTCACCTTGCCGACGCTGTCGCCTGGCGATGCGGTCGGGTTTGCCTCGCAGATCAAGCTCGTGCCGGGAGATGCGGTGGATGTGCGCGTCACACATGCCGACGGATTGGTCCCGCTCGGCCCGGATCCGAAGCCGCACGGGAACCAGCAATTTTATGGAACCGGCGAAACCCGTTTGGAGGCGATGCTCATCGGGTGCGGCGCGGCGATCGCGGATGCCGACCTGTTCGGTGCCCAGCTCACGGGAAAACCTGACACCGCGGCCGGCTGCGTGAATTTCCGCCTGCGCGGCGAGGCCCGCGTGCGCGTAGCGGGAGCGAGGCTGCCGTTGCTTTCCGGGCGCGCCGCGCTGTCCGGGGCGGCATCGGGAAATGCCTGGCATGTCGAGCTGAAGGGCGGCCAGTCGGTGCTGGTCTTCGACAAGCCCGGCACGTTTCCGATCGATCTGGAATTTGTGGCGGCATTGCGCGAGGGCGAGTGGAAGTCGCTGGATTTCCGCATGCCCGCCGGGGCGGTCGTCCCGATGGTGATCGATGGCTTGGCGAAGGAAGTGGAGTTCGATCCCAAGGCGGCTGTCGTTCCCGACGCGGAATCGCGAAAAGGTTTTCTCGCGGCCGACGGCAATGCCTCGGTGGGATGGCAGCAGACGCGGGACTCGGGAGTCGGCGCGCTATCGTTCACGAGCCACGAGATCAGCGACGTGCGCGTGGGGGCCGGGCTGCTGCGTCAAACCTCGCAGATCGATTTCCGGATTCTCCAGGGCAAACTGCCGGGCGTCCGCATGAAGCTCGACGGTCCGGGGGAAATCCTCGGGGTCGAAGGGCCGAATGTCCTGAGCTGGAAAGTTGTGGCAGCCGGGAACCAGCGCGTGCTCGATGTCCGGCTCAGCCGGCCGTTTGAAAAGAGCGGGGCGCTGGTCGTGCGCAGCCAGGCGACGCTGGGAAATTTTCCGGTCCGCGCCGAGGTGCTGCGACTCACGCCGGAGGGCGGGGTCAGGCACTCGGGGTTTGTGCGCGTGGCCAACGACGGCGCGGTGCGGCTCGAAGTCGCCGATGCGGCGGGAATGATGCAGCTCGCGCCTTCGCAATTTCCGGGCGATGCGGTCGAGAAGGGCACGCGCCAGGTTTTTGTCTATCGCTTCCCCTCGGCCAGCTATTCTTACCGCGTCGTGGCAAACCAGATTCTACCCGAGGTCGGGGTTTCGCAAATCGCGCTCTACCAGCTCGGCGACACCGACCGCGTGATCACAGCCGACCTCGAACTCGACATCCGCGAGGCCCCGCTGCGCGAATGGTCGCTCGGGATTCCGGAGGACTACGCCGTCGTCGCCGCCAGCGGCGGAAATGTCGCCGACTATATCGCGGAGACGCAGGCGAAAAACGGCTCCCGCGTGCTGAAGATCCTATTCAACAACGCGGTGGACGGACGGCAGTTGATCCATCTCCGGCTCGAAAAAAACCAAGCGGCCGCAGCGGGCGAATGGATCCTGCCTCCGCTTTCGTATCCCGGAGCCAAGTCCGTTCGCGGGCACATCGGGGTGGTCTCCAGCCCCGGCTTCCGCATCCTTCCGGGCAAGCTGGAGAAGCTGGTCGAGACGCCGCTCAGCTATTTTCCGACCCAGGTAACAGGATTGCAGCAGGCGTTCCGCCAGCGCGAGGCCGACTGGTCGGCGAAGCTGAATGTCGAGGCTCTCGGGCAAAGCGTGCAGGCGGATGTTTTCCACCTCTACTCGCTGAAAGAGGGCGTCGTGTACGGCAGCGTGCTCATCAATTACTTCGTCGTGGGAGCGCCCGCGAACGAGTGGCGGATCGAGGTGCCCGAGTCGGTCGGCAACATCGATGTCGTCGGCCAGAACGTCCGTCGCGACTGGCGCCGCGAGGGCAACCAGGTGATCGTTTCCCTGCACCAGCCGGTGCTCGGAGCGGCGACTTTGCTGATCACATTCGAGCAGCCGATGAGCGCGCGCGGCGGGGCGATCAAGCCCGGCGAGGTCCGCCCGCTCGGCGTGCAGGGCGAGCGCGGGTTCGTGCAGGTGGTAAGCCCGCTGCAGGTGAAAACCCAGGTTCTCAAAGCCGATGGGGCCCTGCTGAAACTCGAGCCGCTCGAGTTGCCGGCCGAGTTCCGTCTGCTGAGCAGTTCGCCTTCGCTCGCGGTCTATCAATACACGGCACGCCCGTTTGCCCTCGAGATGGACATCAAGTGGTTCGCGCCGGCGGAGACGGTGGACCAACTCGTCGATTTCGCGAAGCTCTCCAGCCGGATTTCGCGCGACGGCCAGGTCGTCACCGACGCCCGGTATTTCGTGAAAACGCGCGGACGGAAGGCGCTGCGCATCACGCTTCCCGCCGGCGTGAAATTGTGGGAGGCGCGCGCCGACAGGGAGATCGTGAACGCCCGGATCGACGGCGACCAGACGCTTATCCCGCTTCCTCCGAGGCTCAATCCCAACGAGCCGGTCGAGGTCGTTCTTCGGCTCGGACAGACCGCGAAGCGCGCGCACTCGCCGGTGTTGAGCTCGCCAAAAACCCAAACCCCCACCGTCATCAGCGAATGGACGGTCACCGGCGACCCCGGCCAGCTCCTTGTGCCGGAGGGCGGGACCGCCCAGCTCACCGCACCTGTCCTGACGGAAACCGGTTTCGAGTGGCTCTCCGCGCGTGCGGCGGGCAGCGCGATTCTGATGTTGATCGCGATCGGGGCGTCCGGATTTCTGCTCCGGAGCGGGACGACATGGAAAACGCTCGCCGGTTTTCTCATCGCGGCCATCGTCGTCCTGTCGGCGCTCAACCTTGCAGTCTCCGCCACAAAAAACCGCAGGCACAACGTGGCCAGGCTCGCGTATTCGGCGACGGTTGTTCCCGCCGGCGAAACCGTCACGATCCAACTGGCCAATGTCGGTGCCCGTCAGGCGATGGTCTCGACATGGGGAGTTGTCGCCGGGCTCGCGGGACTCGGCCTGCTCGGCTTTGCGGCCTTCCGCGTCCGGTGGGGAGCCGGTCGCGGAGGCTGGCAGGTTCCCGCCGGAGCGGTTTTGCTGGCGATCGGAATTCTGGCGCAGCGTGGAGGAGCGGTTGCGTTTTTCCTGCTCATGGCGCTCGGGGTTTTTGTTGTCCTGTTGCTCCCGACATTCATTCGCTGGATGCGCAAGCCGCGACCACCGTTTGAGCCGGTCACTGCTGCGGCTGCGCTGCTCTTGCTGTTCGGCTTCGCCTTGCTGCCGCCGGCGCAAGCGCAGGAAAACCAGCCTGCGGAGTCGATGGTCCAGACATGGAAAATCCATGACGGGCGGTTGTTCGGAGAAATGGATTTGCAGGTGCGGGGAGCTGTTGGCGACAGCTTCCTCCTGCTCCGGCCACCGGCCGTCCTGACCGGATTCCTAGGCGACGGCCTGCGTGTCACGAAGATCCAGCGCGGCGACCAGACGCTTTATTTTGTCGCGCTCGAACGGGCCGGAGCCTTCCGCGCCCACGCCAGCTTTGAAATGCCGGCCGGGGATCTGACCAAGGGGCTGCCGTTCGCGACCGGGCCTGCGGCTGTCCAGCGCGTGACAGTGCAGCTCGACCAAGGCGGCTGGGAATTCACTTCGCCCTCTGCCGTGAGCGTGCAGCCGGTGGCCGGGCTGCCCGAGAACGAAAGCGGCGCGACCCTCGTGCTCAGCCCATCGGACTCTCCAGTCATCAATATCCGGACAAAGACGCGCGACACGGCCGCCGAAAAAACCCAGTTTTTTGCGGAGGCGGCGAATCTTTTCGTGCCCGGGCCGGGGGTCGTGAGCGGATACTGCCGCGTCACGATCCGTCCCGTGCAGGGGCAGGTTTCGTTCCTGGAACTGGAAGTCCCGAAAGGCTTCACGGTCGGCGACGTGCGCAGCGGCCCGGTCAGCGCCTGGCGGTTTGATCCCAAGAGCCGCAAGCTGCGCGTCGATCTCGCGCCGGCGCAGGCAGGCACGTTCAAGTTTGATGTGGAAACTCAGCTCGGCACCGCGGATCTGCCGCTGGATCTCACGCTCGATCCGATCCGCGTCCTCGGCGCGGACGGCGAGGTCGGCATGATCGCGCTGGCGTTCGGCGGCGACGCGCAGCCGGAAAACGTGCGCGGGCTCTCGCCGGTGAACCTCGAGGATTTCGATGCCGGGCTGATCCCGAGATCCAAGGACGGGCAACCGCTGGCGATGCTGCAGCAGGCGTTTCGTTACGGGCGCGAGGGCGGCGGCGTTTCGCTGAAAGTTGCCGCGGTAGCTCCCGAGGTGCGGGTCGTGAGCAAGCAGGTTCTTTCGTTCGGCGACGACCGCCTGGTTGTGGCCGTCGATCTGAATGTCGCCATCACCCGAGCGGGACTTTTCAAATTGAGCTTCGTCCTGCCCGAGGGGCTCGAAGTCGAGGCGATCAGCGGCGCGGCTCTCAGCCAGTGGACAGAGGCCAAAGAAGAAGGCAAGCGGATCATCACGCTGCAGCTCAACGGCCGCACGATCGGCGACCAGAACTTCGCGCTCTCGCTCGTCGGTGCCGCCCCGGCGGCCCAGGAATCATGGGCGGTCCCGAGGCTTCTGCTTCGCGAGGCGACTCGGCAGACCGGCGAGCTGTTTCTCGTGCCAGAGAAAGGGATCCGCCTCCGTGCGGTGAAGCGCGAGAATGTTTCGCAGGTGGATTCGCGGAGTTCCGGAGAGGCGCGCGCGGGAACGCTCGCGTTCCGGCTGCTCCAGGAAAACTGGAGTTTGAACCTCGGCATCGAGGCGCTGGAGCCATGGGTGACGGTCCAGGCGCTGCAGGAAATCACGGTGCGCGAGGGGCAGACGCTCACCCGTCTCGGCCTCCGCTACCGCGTGGACAATGCCGCCGTCAAGCAGCTCCGCCTCCGCCTGCCCGGGCTCAGCGAAAGCCAGGCCCAGACTGTTCGCGGCACGGGCTCCGCGGTGAATGATCTCGTCAAGCTGCCGAACGAAAAAGACCTCTGGGAAATCCGGTTCCAGCGCGGTATCGCGGGCGAGACAGACGCCCAGATCGAGTTCCAGGGCCAGACCGCGCGCGAGCAGGGGAAGGAATTGATCCAGACCCCGACGTTCGAAGGAGCGCGGCAGATCACGCAGTTCGTCTCCGTGCGCGGCAGCGGTCGCATCGAGCTCGACGCCAGCACGCTTCCCCGCGGATGGCAGCGCGTGGATTGGAGCGCCGTGCCCGCAAACCTGCAGGATCGTTCGGACCGCAGTGTTCCCACGCTTTGCTTCCGGGTCGCCGAGCCGGAGGCCCCGCTCGCGGTCAACATCCGGCGTCATGACGTGGCCGACGCCTTGAAACTCCGCGTCACGCAGGGCGATCTGACCACGCTGTTCTCGCCGCTCGGACCTTCGCTCACCGCCGTCCAACTGGCCGTCGAGGTCGTCGAGAAAAGTTCCCTGCGCGTCAATTTGCCGAAGGGCGCCCAACTCTTCAGCGCGTTCGTGAACGACGAAAGCGTCAGCGTCGTGCGCGAGGGCGACGCCTATTTGATCAACGTTTCGCCGAACACCGACGCCGACCGGTCCGCGAGGGTCCGGCTCGTCTATTCGGTTCCCGACGCCCAGCGCTGGGGGATCGAACTCGTCGGCCCGAGCCTCAATGTCCCGCTCGTCAACGTCTCGTGGCGGGTCCTTGTCCCGCCCGGTTTCGCGGTCGCCAGTTACCGCGGAGGGCTGCAGCTCAAAGAGCAAAGGTCCGCCGGGCTCTTCGGCCTCCAGGAATACGTGAACCTCTCGTCCGCCACGCGCAACATCGAGGCGAAAAAAGCCGCCGCGTTGATCGACCAGGCGAATTCGCTGCTCCGCAAAGGCGAGCAGCAGCAGGCGGGCGAAGTCCTCAGCAAGGCGGCGAACACGTTCGCGCTCGACGAAGCCTCGAACGAGGACGCCCGCGTGCAGTTGAAAACGCTCAAGACCCAGCAGGCGGTCGTCGGCCTCAACACCCGCCGCCAGCGGCTCTACCTCGACAACAAGAACAACGACACCGCCCGCAACGAGCAGCTCGAACAGGCAGCGAACGCCAACCCGTTCATGCAGGGCGGAACGAACTTCGACCCGCGCCAGATGGACCAACTCCTCATGGGCAACACCGCCGAGGAAAATTCCGCGCTCAAGGGGATCGCCGGGCGCATCGTCGAACAGCAGCTCGCCGCCGAGCCCGCCCCCGGCGCGATCAATGTCACCATCCCGGAAAGCGGCAAAGTCCTCACGTTCACCCGCAGCATCCAGGTGAACGGCGAAGCCCCGCTCAACTTGAAGCTCAGCCTCGCGGGCACGCGCGGGGCGAACGGCTGGTTCGTCGCGCTCTTGCTGCTCGTTTCCGCAGCCGCGGGCGCGGCGGCTTTCCCGAGACGTGCGGAAGGATGATGCGACATTATCCCACCTTTCAAAGAAACCGTGGAGCAGAGAGCTCTGGGGAGCACACCCGACTCGGGTGTGGAGGTCGGCGACCCGCCGACCGGATCGAGATCGGATCAGAACGAGTGAATGGCGGGTCGCCATTCACAGCACGCGGGTCGCGTGCGCTCCACGGAATCGCAGTGTCTCCTCGCTGACTAGCGTGAGATTTTCGAACAGTGCGCGAACATTCCAGAATTGGTCCTCTGACTTGACTCCGGAACGGGGCTCGGGCAGGATGTTTGGTTCATTCATGCGACATACCATCTCGATCTTGGTTGAAAACAAGTTTGGCGTGCTGACCCGCGTGGCCGGCATGTTCAGCGGTCGCGGATTCAACATCGACACGCTGAACGTCGGGCCGACGCTCGACGCCTCGGCTTCGCGCATGACGATCGTGGTTCGCGGCGACGACAAGGTGCTCGAGCAGGTGACGAAGCAGCTCGAAAAGCTGGTCGATGTGATCGACGTGCAGGATTTCCACGACGAGGAATACGTGGACCGCGAGCTCGTCCTGCTGCGCGTGAACGCGAACTCCAAAAACCGTGCCGAGGTGATGCAGATCTGCGACATCTTCCGGGCCAAGATCATCGACGTGCAGCCGAACAAGCTGGCGATCGAGATCACCGGCACCGAGGGCAAGATCACGAAATTCCTGACGCTCATGGAAACCTTCGGGGTGAGCGACCTCACCCGCACGGGGAAGGTCGCCCTGTCCCGCGCGAGCTGATTTTCCAACCAAAACCAAACCAACAAATGCCAGCCAAGATCTATACCGACAAAGACGCCGACCTCAAAGTGCTCAAGGGCAAAACCCTTGCCGTTCTGGGATTCGGATCCCAGGGCCACGCCCACGCGCTCAACCTCAAAGACAGCGGGGCGAAAGTCATCATCGGCCTCTACCCGAAATCCAAAAGCCGCGCGGTCGCGAAGAAGCGCGGTTTCGAAGTTTTTGACACCGCCGAGGCCGTCCGCCGCGCGGATGTCATCTTCGTCGCCATTCCCGACACCAAGCAGCCCGCCGTGTATTTGAAGGACATCGCCCCGAACCTCAAGCCCGGCAAGACGCTGCTCTTCAGCCACGGCTTCAGCATCCATTTCAAAACGATCGTCCCGCCGAAAAACGTGAACGTCATCATGGTCGCGCCCAAAGGCCCCGGCCACATCGTGCGCCGCCAGTTCACCGAAGGCAAAGGCGTGCCGGCCTTGGTCGCGGTTTTTCAGAACCCCGGCAAGGACGCGAAAAAGCTCGCGCTGGCGTGGGCGAAAGGCATCGGCGGCACCCGCGGCGGAGTCATCGAAACGACCTTCAAGGAAGAGACCGAGACCGATCTTTTCGGCGAGCAGACCGTTCTCTGCGGAGGAGCTTCGGCTCTCGTGCAGGCGGGGTTCGAGACGCTCGTCGAAGCCGGATACGCTCCCGAGATGGCCTACTTCGAGTGCTTGCATGAGCTGAAATTGATCGTCGATCTGATGAACGAGTCCGGCATCGCCGGCATGCGGTTCTCGATCAGCGAAACCGCCAAGTGGGGCGACGTGTCCGTCGGGCCGAAGATCATCGACGCCTCGGTGAAGGCGCGCATGAAGGAAGCGCTCAAGGACATCCAGTCGGGCAAGTTCGCCAAGGAATGGGTCAAAGAATTCCAAGGCGGCTACAAGCGCTACAACGCGCTCCTGAAAAAAGGCGAGCAGCACCCGATCGAAAAGACCGGCACCCGCCTCCGCTCGCTGATGCCCTGGATTAAAAAGAAAAACCTGAAAGGTGCCCAAGCCGCCTACTAAAAAACCCGTCTCTGGCGGAGCCCCGTCCACCGCTCCGGTTGTTCTGGGGTCGAACAAGCAGACGGTTGACGCCTTGCTTGGCAGCCCCGTCATGGCCAGGGGACTGCTGGGCATGACGGCGCAGGGCGAGAAGGCCTGCGCCTACCCGCAGCCCGGGGATGACGTCGTCGTCGGTTTTTTTGACGATGTGGCGAGGTATCTCGCGGTGGTCCGCTCGAACGGTCCGATGACCGGGTTTTCCCCGGCGGAGATGTCCTCGATCCTCTCCCTCAACGGCCCGCCCGATTTGTGGAAATCGGAGCAGTCGCAGGACGATGCCCCCGGCACCAAGACCTCCAAACCGGTCAAGAAGACGATCCCTTCCGGGCCACCCTCGACATACTATTCGCTCTCCGACAAGGACCGCCAGATCATCGGGTGGCAGCCTGGCAACAAGCCGTTCGTGTTTTTTCTCCTCCCGTCCTACCCCGGCCAGCCGTCGATCCTCCTCAACGAGTGGCAGATCGCGAGCGCGATCGGGTAGCCGGATCACTTCGCGCCATTCGTGGCGGGCTCCAGGCTTTTGGAACCTGTGAAATAAACAGGGAAAGCCGCGTTGCTGGGGGATATGCGCCCGCGATCCATTTGAAAAACAGACGGCGCGAGCCTTGATCCCCGCGACAGCATCGGTAGATTTGCGGTCATGCCGCATCCGTCCTTCCGCTCGTTCTGCGAAACCCTGGAATCTTCCGGCGAGCTCCGCCGGATCGCAGAACCTGTCGCGACCGAACTCCAGATCACCGAGCTCGCCGACCGCGAGATGAAGTCCCCCGGCGGCGGAAAGGCCCTCCTCTTTGAAAAGCCGACCATCGACGGCCGGGAGTCCGCGTTCCCGCTCGCGATCAACACGATGGGCTCGCGCCGCCGGATGGCCATGGCGCTCGGCTTGGAAAAAATCGACGAGCTCGCCGACCAGATGCAATTTCTCATGAAGGCGAAGCCGCCGCGCACGCTCAGGGAGGCGCTGACGCTTCTCCGCAACGGGATCGATGTCCTCCATGCCCGCCCCCGCCATGTCCGCTCGGCCCCCTGCCAGGAAGTCGTCCACGAACCGGGCGGGAATTTTTCCCTCCACGATCTCCCGATCCTCCGCTGCTGGCCCGACGACGGCGGGCGCTTCATCACGCTGCCGACCGTGTTCACGAAGGACCCCGACACCGGCGACCGCAACGTCGGCATGTATCGCATGCAGGTCTTTGACGGATGGACGACCGGCATGCACTGGCAGGTCCACAAGGTCGGCGCGCGACATGGGAAACGCTACTACGAGCGCGGCGAAAAAATGCCGGTCGCCGTCGCGCTCGGCGGCGACCCCGCGCTGACATTTGCCGCCACAGCCCCCCTCCCCGACGGCCTCGACGAGATCCTCTTCGCCGGCTTCGCCAGGAAAAAATCCGTCGCGCTCGTCAAGGCGGTGACCGCCGACATCGACGTCCCCGCGAATGCGGACTTCGTGATCGAGGGCTACGTGCAGCCGGGAGAAATGCGGGCGGAGGGGCCGTTCGGCGACCACACCGGGTTCTACACGAACGTGGACGCCTACCCGGTTTTCCACGTCACCGCGATCACCCACCGCCGCGATGCGGTCTATCCCGCCACGATCGTTGGAATCCCGCCGATGGAGGATTTCTACATGGGCGAGGCCAGCGTGCGCGTCTTCCTGCCGGTCTTCAAAATGAATTTCCCCGAGATCGTGGACATGGCGCTTCCGGCCGAAGGCGTCTTCCACAACCTCGTCTTTGTCTCGATCCGCAAACAATACCCGCTCCAAGCCTACAAAATCATGCACGGGCTCTGGGGCATGGGCCAGATGATGTTCTCGAAATACATCGTCGTCGTGGACGAGGACTGCGATGTCCACAACACGGGCGAGGTCCTCTTCCGCCTCTGCGCGAACACCGACCCGCAGCGCGACAGCACGTTCGTCAAGAACCCCTCCGACTCGCTCGACCACGCCCCCACCGTCGCCAACGCCGGCTCCCACATGGGATTCGACGCCACCCGCAAACTCCCCTCCGAAGGCTACTCCCGCGGCTGGCCGTCATTGGTGAAGATGTCCCCCGAAATCCAAGCCTGGGCGGACAGCTTTTCGGCATCGTCCGGGTCAAAGGCCCGCTGAACCCGCAGATCTCACACTTCAGAATAACCGTGGATCGGAGTGTTCCGGGAAGCACACGCGACTGGCGCGTGGAGGTCGGCGACTCGCCGGCCGGATCGCCCCACTGGTTCAAAACAAGTGAATCGCGGGCTGCCATTCACAGCGTCCGAGTCGCATGCGCCCGTGCCGCATCCTCACCGAAAGCGTGAGATTTCCAGCACGGTCTGCTCCCCGCGCGTCAGGTGAGTTTCCACGCCCGGATTTTGAGCCCTTTGACGCGTTGGAACTCCTTGGTGTTGGCGGTGACCAAAGCGGCTCCGAGACTGCGGGCTTGGGCGGCGATGAGAAGATCCATCGGGCCGATCGAGGTCCCTTCTGCTTCGAGAGCGGCCCGGATGTCGGCGTAGTGGAGAGCGCAGTCAATGGTGAAGTCCGCAAGCCAGAAAAGACTCAGAAAGGCTTCCAGACGCGATGCCTGCTGCGGATGAGTCCGGACGTTTTTTTTCACCCCGGTCCAGAGTTCCGCTGCGACGATGACCGGGATGCCGGTGAGCGCGGGGTCGGGCAGCCTGCCGAGGCCGGCCGCATTGCGCAACACCGGGATGCAGGCGCTGGAATCCAGAAGAAAAGCCGGCTTCACAAAGGGTTAGAATTCGGGGATGGGCCGCTCATGCTTCCTGGGGCGCGTCGGCGGGTCGGGAAACTCTCCGGCATCGGGAAACTTCTCCGCGAGGTAGCGGGCGATCTCGGTGAAGGACCGGAACTTCGGTGCCAGCACCGGTTTGAGAACGACCTCCTCTCCATGCCTTTCGATCACGACCTCGGTGCCCTCGAAGCGGAAAGCCTTCGGAAGACGGACTGCCTGGCTGCCTCCGTGCTGAAAGATTTTCGCCGTTGTCATATCTACAGATTGTATCTACATCACGGGGGAAGTCAAGAGTTCCGATTTATTTCGACGCGTGCTTCCGGAAATCTTTCTGCGTGCATTTCCCGCAGCGGTAGCCGTCAGGCCCATGGGAATGAGAATTTTTGCGGGCAGTCGGCGTGCATCAGGAATTGCGATGCAGGCGCTTTTTCGACCCATAGCGCGGGGCGTCTTCTTTGACGTGGAAGCCGATCTGGGGTTTCGGCGGCGTAGGGGGCGGGCTGAGGAGCGGCTGGAGTTCCCGCCAGATTGTGCGGAGGGCGTCGTCGTGTTTGAGGAGTTTGGCATCGATCTGGACGAGTTTTTTCAGGACATCGGATTGGGCCATGAGGAGCTCGCGCTGCTTGATGAAGGCGCGGACGACATAGACGCTCATTTTGACGGCTTCCGGGCTGTTCAGGACATTCGCGGCCATGAGCGCCCCGTGTTCGGTGAAGGCGTAGGGGAGGTATTTCCTGTGTTGTCCCCGACCACTCTTTAAGGTCGCAATTTGCGACCTTAAACCGCCATCACATTGGAAATCAGTCAGTTCTGCTTTTGATGTCGCAAAATACGACCTCAAAGTGGCCAGTTCAGCGGCAGTCAATTGGAAGACGAAATCCTTCGGGAACCGCTCGGCGTTCCGCTTGATCTGCTCGTTCAATCGCTTGGTGGGAACGCCATAGATCGCGGCGAGGTCGGCGTCGAGGAGGACTTTTTGGTCCCTGATCGTGAGGATGAGCGAGTCGAGGGGTTTGTTCATGGCCGTGGCGGCCCTACGGATTCCGGCGGCGGAAGCTGTGCATCCCGCCGTAGGGCTGGAGGGAATGGCTCATGCGCCTGAAGAAGAGCGAGTATCCCTGGTGGGTCATGCTGTGTCCCTGCAGAACCTCGTAGAGGGCCATTTTGACGAGGTCGAGGACGAACATCCACGCGATGTTGTAGAGCCAGACCAGCCCGATGATCCCCCACGGGAGGGCGGGCACAACAGTGCCGATGCCGAACCCGCAGGCCAGGACCGCGATCAGCTGGGTCCCGACGATGGCGGAAAACAGCCGGAGATCGGGGAACGGCGGCTTCCAGAACGCACCCACCGAGCGGGTCACAAAGAGCAGGAGGTGGCCGCCGGCGACAAGCTGCAGGAACATCATCGTCTGCAGGTGCTGCGCGTCGAGGTGGTAGTGGCAGCGGCCGAGGAACAGCAGCAGGAAGCTCTCCACCACGGCAAAAAGCCCGAGCACCGAGGAGATGAGGAACACGCGCGGCATGTCCCACTTCACCGGCTTCGGCGCAGCCAGCGCGTTGTCGAAGGCGATCGTCATGATCGGCAGGTCATCGAGCAGAGCCAGAGCGATGATCATCACGGCGGTCATCGGGAAGAAATTGAAGAACATGACCGAGGAAACGACGAAGAACATGATCGCGATCGTCATGGCCACGCGGTAGAGCATGTAGCTCATCATCCGCTCGAAAATCCGCCGGGCTTCCTTGATGCCGTCGATGATGACCGAGAGCCCGGGAGCCGTGAGGATCAGCGCCGCCGCCGCGCGGGCGGCATCGGTCGCGCCCGAGACCGCGATGCCGACGTCCGCCTGCTTGAGGGCCGGGGCATCGTTGACGCCGTCACCGGTCATGCCGACGATGTGGCCGGCGGCCTGGAGGGCTTTGACCACGCCGTATTTGTGTTCGGGAAAGACGCGGGCGAACCCGTCGGCCGCGACGATTTTGTCTGCGGCATCCGAAGGCAGTGCGCCATTCAGGGAATCCGCCGCGAAGAGGTCGGAGGCGAGCTGGATGTTCGTGCCCATGCCGAGCTCGCCGGAAATCGTGCGGGCGATGGCCACGTCGTCGCCGGTGACCATCTTGACCCTGACCCCGAGCTCGTTGGCCTCGGCGATGGTTTGCTTCGAGTCCTCGCGGGGGGGATCCATGAGCGGAAGAACGCCGAGGAACGTCCACGGCCCGCCGACCTCCGAGCGCGCCGCCGCCAGCGCGCGCATGCCCTTGACCGCCAGCGCGTCCACCTGGGCCTCGACCTTCGCCCGCTCGCTGTCCGGCAGGTTGCAGAGTTTCAGGATCACGGCGGGCATCCCCTTGGTGGTGCGGAATGTTTTCCCCGCAAAATCCTGCAGGGTGGCCTCGGTCCGCTTCGAGACGGGATCGAACGGCACGAAGACCGTCTGCTTGTAGCCCGCGAGCAGCGAGGGATCCTTCAACCCGCCCATGACCGCGAGGTCAATCGGGTCCTTGTCCTCGGCCTTGGACGCGAGCGATCCGGCCAAAACCACATCTTGGGCCGACGCCCCGCCGTAGGGAAGGACGTCTCCGAGCGTGAGTTTGTTCTGCGTGAGCGTTCCGGTTTTGTCCGAGCAAAGGATGTCGATGCCGGCGAGTTCCTCGATCGATTCGAGGCGCGAAACGATCGCCTTCTTCACCGCCAGCATCTTGGCCCCGAGCGCCATCGTGACCGAGAGCACGGCAGGGGTCGTGAACGGCACCGCCGCAACGAGCAACACCAGCACATACTCCGCCAGTTTGAAAATGGCGTCTTTTGAAAAATGGTGCTCCATCGCGGCCAGCCGGTCGATCACCAGGATCGCGGCCAGCGCGATCGTGAGGACAATGAGAAAGTTTCCGATCCCGACCACGGCCTGCTGAAAATGGGATTTTGCGCCGGCAGAGGCGACGAGGCTCGCGGTCCGCCCGAAGAACGTCTTTCCCCCGGTGGCCGTGATCACGGCGGTCATTTCGCCTTTTTTCACGATCGAGCCGGAATAGACCGTGTCGCCGTGCTTTTTGGAAACCGCCAGCGACTCGCCGGTGAGCGCCGCCTGGTCAACGCTCAGGTAGTCGCCCTCCAAAAGCACGCCGTCGCCGGGGATCACATCGCCCAGCCGGATCCGGACAATGTCGCCGGGCACGAGATCCGCCGCCTTCACGTCGCCCCACTGCCCGTCCCGCAGGGCCTTGGCCGTGAGCGCGAGGGAATTTTTCAATGCGGACAACGCGCTTGACGCGGCGCTTTCCTCCCAGAATCCCAGCACGGCATTGAAGACGAGCATGAACGTGATGATCCCGAAATCCACCCAGTCCTGAATCACCAGCGCCATGACGGCCGGTGCCTCGACCATCCACGGCAGCGGACCCCAGAAGTAACCGGCAAATTTTTTCAGCGCGCTCTCCTTTTCCTCCTCGAGGGCATTGGGGCCGAATTTTGTGAGCCGGTTCGCGGCTTCGTTCGAGGCGAGCCCCTTGGCGGGATCCACCTGAAGTTCCCCGAGGATCTGTTCCGGCGTCTTGGCGGGTGCGTCTGTGGTGTTCATAGGAGAGAAGATCTGGTCATCCTATCAGGCTGGCGCAGCCGTTGACGACCCAAAACCTCTGCCCTCATCAAGAAACCCGAAATCCGCCTGCGGAGATGACTGCGGCCAATTTTCCCTGCTCCTGTCAAGTGCCCCGGTACCTCCGTAGCGCGTCACGAGAGCCGCAAACTTTTCATCGCTTGGATCGAGGTGATGCCTCCGGACAAGCTGCAAAATATCGTTCCAGTCTTTTTCCGGGTTTCATCGCTGGCGTAACGGTTGAGGACTTCAACGGACTCTCGGCTCTCCGTGTCGATTTGACAAATCGAAATCAGGTTGCGTTTCTCCCTCAATCCCCGCAAGAAGAACAACGCGGAATCCCGTGCCTCGTCCACTCTTGGTGTGCTTCTCCGCCTCCACGCGGCAGGCATCGTTCAGCCACACGATCCATTCTTTTTCGGGCATGGCTCAACGCGATTCGGAAGATTGCGGAGCCTCGGGCAGGCCGGGGGTGCGGGCGCGGCGGCGGGGCGTTGCTGTTGTAGCGGCGGTCTGTGACCGCCGCATTTTTGGACCAAGGCATAACGTGGCATGGGCATCCTTGCCCATGCGTGGAGAGCCCTATTCGAGACATGGGCAGGATGCACCATGCCACTAGGTTTTTCTCGAACGTCACTTGGCGGGCTTCTTGGCAACCCTGCCGCGAATTTTCTCTATTGCGCGCGGCACCGGGTCGGAGCAAAATGCCAGGCATGGCTACCATACTTTTCGGAATCCTTCTGGCGATCGTCGCGTTTCTCGTCATCGTGGCGATGTTTGCCATCGGCCAATACAACGGGCTCGTGGCGCTGCGGAACCGTTTCAAAAACGCGTTCGCGCAGATCGACGTGCAGCTCAAGCGGCGCTACGACCTCATCCCGAATCTCGTCGAGACGGCCAAAGGCTACATCAAGCACGAGCGCGAAACTCTCGAAGCCGTCACCCAGGCCCGCAACCTCGCGCAGACCGCCGGAAGTCGAGCCGCCGCCAACCCCGGCGACCCTCAGGCGATGAAGGACCTCTCGGGCGCGGAGGCCGGGCTCACCGGCGCGCTCGGACGCCTCCTCGCGGTGGCCGAGGCGTATCCCGACCTCAAGGCCAACCAGAACATGATGCAGCTCACCGAGGAGCTGACCTCGACGGAAAACAAGGTCGCCTTTGCGAGACAGGCCTACAACGACTCGGTCATGACCTACAACACGCAGCGCGAGGTTTTCCCGACGAACATCATCGCCGGCATCTTCCAATTCCAGGCGGCGGAGTTGTTCCAGATCGACAATCCGGAGGAAAAGCAGGCACCCAAAGTTTCGTTTTCATGATCCGCCCGTCGCGATCCGCGTTCGCGGAACAGGCGGCCAAGGCGCGGGTTGTCCCGGTTTGGACCGAGATCGTCGCGGATGGCGACACGCCGGTTTCAGCCTTCGCGAAGCTGGGCGGCAGCGCCCCTTCGTTTCTGCTGGAATCGGCGGAGCAGAGCGACCAGGTCGGGAGGTATTCGTTCATCGGCTTCGACGCGCAAGCCACGTTCACCGCAACCGGAAAATCGGTGGTGCTCACCGAGGGCGGCCTCTCGAACGCCTACGAAGCCGAACGCGACCCGCTCGACGAGCTCGAGCGGTGGATGGCGCGATACCGGGTGCCGCACAACCCCGACCTCCCGCCGTTCTGCGGGGGCGCGGTCGGCTACCTCGGCTACGATTGCGTGCGGTGGTTCGAGCCGACGATCCCCGCGCCTCCGAAGGACGAGCTGGGAATCCCGGACATGTTTTTCCAGGTCACCGGGTCGGTGGTGCTGTTCGACCACAAGCGGCGGCGGATCCAGATCGTCGCGAACGCGTTCATCGACGGCCGCGGGATCGACGCAGCCTACGACGCGGCATCCGCCCGGATCGCAGAGATCCTGCAGGCGCTGCGGCAGCCGCTGGCATTCGACCCGATCTTCACCGGCACCACGCCTCCCCAGGCGGAGAGCACGTCGAACACCACGCGGGATGAATACCACGCGATGGTGGAGAAGGCGCACGAATACATCCGGGCCGGCGACATTTTCCAGATCGTGCCCTCGCAGCGGTTCGAGACGGCGTTCCCCGGCGACGCGCTCGACCTTTATCGCTCGCTCCGCTTTGTGAACCCCTCGCCCTACATGTTTTGCCTGCGGTGCCCCGGCGGATATTCCCTCGTGGGCAGTTCCCCGGAGGTTCATGTGCGGCTGACGGATTCGCTGGTCGAGATCCGGCCGATCGCCGGCACCCGCCGCCGCGGCGAAACCCCGGCGGAGGACGCCGCCAACGCGGAGGATTTGCTCGCCGACCCCAAGGAGCGGGCCGAACACCTCATGCTCGTGGACCTCGCGCGCAACGATGTCGGGCGCATCGCGGAATTCGCCTCGGTCAAGGTCAGCGATTTCATGACCGTGGAAAAATACAGCCACGTGATGCACATTGTCTCGCACGTCTCCGGCAAGCTGGCGGGCGGGCGCAGCGCCTACGACGTGATGCGCGCGACGTTCCCGGCCGGCACGGTTTCCGGTTCCCCGAAAGTCCGCGCCATGCAGATCATCAACGAGCTGGAAAAAAGCAAGCGGTGCTCCTACGCGGGGGCTGTCGGGTATTTCGGGTTCGACGGCAACCTCGACTCCTGCATCGCGCTGCGGACCGTTCTCCTCAAAGCCGGGCGCGCGTTTGTCCAGTCCGGCGGCGGCGTCGTGGCGGACTCCACGCCGGAGGGCGAATACCAGGAGACCGTCAACAAAGCCATGGCCGGCATGCGCGCGATCGACCGCGCCAGAAAGGACACATGATTCTCGTCATCGATAACTACGACTCGTTCACCTACAACCTCGTCCAGTATTTCGGCGAGCTCGGCCAGGAGGTTCTCGTGAAGCGGAACGACGAGATCACGATCCCGGAGATCGAAGCGCTCGCCCCCGAAAAAATCTGCGTGTCCCCCGGCCCCTGCACGCCGAACGAAGCGGGCATCAGCTGCGATGTCATCCGGCACTTCGGCGGAAAAATCCCGCTCCTCGGCGTCTGCCTCGGCCACCAGTGCATCGGCCAGGTCTATGGCGGCGAGGTCGTGCGGGCCGGCCGCCTCATGCATGGGAAAACCTCTCCGATCCACCACACCGGCGAAAATGTTTTTTCCGGACTCCCGAACCCCTTCGAAGCCACCCGGTATCATTCGCTGCTGGTCAGACGGGAATCTCTTCCCGCCTGCCTCAAGATCACGGCCGAGACGGCGGAAGGCGAGATCATGGGGCTCGCCCATCGCGAGCTGCCGGTTTACGGGGTCCAGTTCCACCCGGAATCGATCCTCACCACCGAGGGCAAAAAACTCCTCAGGAATTTCCTCGATCTCTGATGCCGAGCGCGCGAGCCCACCTGTAGAATATCACGGCGGTTTCGGCGAAACCGCCCTACCACCACACGGTAGGGATGGCTCGCCGAGCTGTCCGTCGAATGAACTTTATAACCCATGCCGCCCCGCCAGGAAAGGATCGCCGGAGAACGCAAGCAGGCCGCCGCCGAAGTCCGGAAAATCTACGCCGAACTCGCCGCGCGCCCCGTCGCGCGCCACTGCACGCTGCGCACCGAGTGCTGCCAGTTCCTGCTCACAGGAAAAACTCCTTTCCTTACGACCGGCGAAGCCCTTGTCGCCGCGCAGGCGCTTAAAGCCACCGGCCGCCGCGCACTGCCTGTCCGCGAGGACGGAGCCTGCCCGCTGCTGGATCCCGCCACCGCGAAATGCCTCATCTACGACTCCAGGCCGTTCGGCTGCCGCACCCACTTCTGCCCGGCCGCCGGCGGCCCCTACCCCCGGCGCGACGTGGCAGGGCTTATCCACAAGCTCGAGGAAACCGCCCGCCGCCTCGGAGGCTCTGATGCCCGCCCGCTCGCGGCGGCTGTCCGGGAATTCCTCGCGTAACTTTTTTTCAGAGGGTTTTTTCCGGAGAGGGGAGCGGGCTCCCCTTCTGCGGCACATCTTTGACTGGAAGTTTCAGATCCGGTTCCGGCAACGGGGGAAGAGACTCCTCGGGAAAAACCTCCTCCTCGGCCACCGCACGGGCAGAAGGGGGAGCGGGGCGGAGGCACTCCGAGTCAACCCAACCGCTGCGCCCATCCCCGAGAAGAACAATGCTGTAGCCCGGATCTCTGCTCAGCAGCTTGACGAACTCCTGCGGAGGCAACTCGTCGGGCCTTCCCGGCTGCATCGGACCATGAACGAAAAAATCCGCTTTGGTGACGGTCACGTATTCCGGGGCGGATTTCCGGTCGAACGTCTCGACGCCGGAACATCCCGCCACCAATAGACCGGCCAACATCACGCCCCAACTTTTCCCCGCCATCAAACCGCAAAAAGTTGTTTTCAAGAGCCAGCTTCGAAATGGCATTATCATGATGCCGACGCTCGCCGGATGGATGTCTTTACCCCCACAAACCTCCCAAGTCAAACCCCCTCGAAAAAATCTATTTCAATGTTGTGACCTCGGTCAAAAAATAAAAAAAAAGGATAGACACATCCCCACAAGTTGGTATTTCTGCACGCAACAGAAAATCTTAACCTTGAAATCAAAGGAAACCAAAGCCATGAAAACACAAGATCAACCAAGCAAACCCACACGGGTTTTGCCATTCATCCTCTGCCTCCTCGGCCTCGCCGCCCTTTCATCCCCGCAGGCCAATGCCGCCACCATTTACTGGGACGGGACGGGCACGGCCTGGGGCACGAATACCTTTTGGTCTACGGCCTCCGGGGCGACCACGCCCAACCCCGCTGCGGCACCCGGGATTGCAGACTTGGCCACCTTCAATATCTCCACCGTCAACACGGCGCAAACCGTGAATTTGGGCGCGGCGCAAAGCGCGCTGGGCTTGGACTTTCTCTCCTCGGGAACTGTTCTCGTGCAAGCCGGCGGCACCAACCGGACCCTCACTTTGGCAGGCAGCGGCATCACCAAGTCCGGCACCGGCGCGGTCACCATCGGATCTGCCACGGCGGGCCAGCAGGTCGCGCTCGCGCTCAGCGCCGATCAGTCATGGATAAATAACAATAATACCGGGCGATCAACGTCCTGAACGGCGTGGCCTCCAGCACGGCTGTGGCGCGCGCGCTGACCCTCGATGGCACGAGCACTGCGGCGAACACCATCAGCGGCGCCATCGCCGACAACGGCGCAGGCGCCATGAGCCTGACAAAGAATGGAACCGGCACATGGGTGCTCTCCGGCAACAACACCTACACCGGCACCACGTCAATGACGGCGGGAACGCTCACGCTCTCGGGTTCCGGCACGTTCGGCACCGGCTCGGTCAACATCTCGGGCGGTACGATTGACCTCGGGGGCAAGACCATCACCAATGCCATGGGAACCATGTACGGCGGAGCGGTGAACAACGGCACGATCGACCTCACGGGCAATACTTGGTATCTCCGGAACGGCACGGTGGGCGCGGTCCTGTCAGGAACTGGCGGCGTGATCCATGAATTAGGCGGCAGCACGGCCTTCCTCTCCGGCAACAACACCTACACCGGCGAAACATGGGTGAGTTTTGGGACGTTGGAACTGGACAACGTGAACGCCGTGAAGAACAGCACTGTGAGATTCGAAGGTGGCGGCTTTCTGACATTCGGCGTCGCAGGCACCAACACCTACAACCTCGGCAATCTCAAAGGCAGCAGCGGCGCCGTCACCATTGATATGGGCGGCAACACCTTGAGCGTCGGTGCCAACAACGGAACCTATACCTACGTCGGCATGCTGGGCGGCACCGGCGGCAACCTGACCAAAGTGGGCACCGGCGCGCTGACGCTCACAGGCGGCAACACCGGCAGCACCTACACCGGCACGACGACGGTTGAGGCGGGCAGTCTGGTGGCGGCGGCGGACGCTCCGAGCGCCAGCGCCGGCCCGTTCGGCAACGCCAGCAGCGCCATCGTTCTCGGCAACGGCAACACTCTCGTTGGCGATGCGCCTTCTATTCTCATCAACGGCGTCTTCACCGTCGCCCGCAACATCACGGTCGGGTCGGTGTCCAACGCGGCGGCCTACAATGCCACCATCGGCGGCAGCAACACCTCCGGCACCGCCACCTACACCGGCAACATCACGCTCAACACCACGGCGGGCAACTACACCGTCACCCTTGATGCCGCACCCGGCGGCACGGTAAACTTCAGCACCGGCACATGGACGACCAACAACAAGGCCATCGCCATCGGCGACTCCACCGACACCGGCACCGTGCAACTGAGCCATGCCCTCAGCACCACCGGCGGAATCAGTGTCAACTATGGTGCGCTCACTCTCAACTCCGCGTTCACCGGCAACATGACCGTTGCTTCCGGCACAACCCTCGGCGGCAACGGTTCGGTGAGCGGCACGACCGGGGTGACCAGCGCCACGGTCAACGGCTCGGCGCTGACCCTGACCGGTTTGACGACATTCAACAGCAGCGGCAACATCCTGAGCGGCACGGAAACGGCGACCGGCGGGGTGACTGTCGCTACGGGCGCTTCCCTGGCCAATTCGGCGACGGTGACGGGCGGCGCGACGATCAACGGCACCTTGACCGGCACGGGCGGTT